>Ga0115567_10000007_pt1 | contig 295225 bp, 263 predicted proteins | sample COGITO_mtgs_1204_2_FD_88679 | JGI IMG/M metagenome (GOLD analysis project Ga0115567, IMG submission 88679) | Pelagic marine microbial communities from North Sea - COGITO_mtgs_120412 | ecosystem: Environmental > Aquatic > Marine > Epipelagic | place: Germany:Helgoland, sampling site...
ACTGAATGTCTAATGGAACATCGCCCGACTTAACGCTGTCCTTGGTTCCGAACTTCGCAATCGGTGATGGGTAAACCACGATGTCTACTTGAGCCCATCCACTTTCACATCCGTACTTACTAACCGGCTGCTAACGCCATGTTTTTCAAATACTTCAACATAAGTTCGTGGTTTAGCCATATAGATTCACAATGGGGGTGACTAGTTGTCCGAACAATTATTTCTTTTCGATTTTATTTAAACCCACCTTTGACGCATGCGTAATTTCCTCGTTGTTGGCGCGGGTTTAGCTGGCATTTCAGTGGCCGAAAGAATTCTTCAAAAAGGATTGACGGTGCGCGTTGTTTCAAATTCTAAATGGCCTTCGAGCACGCGTGTCGCTACTGGCATGTTCAATCCAATAGTTTTTAGAAGGTTGAACAAAACATGGATGATCGATGATGTATTACCAGAAATGCATTCCTTTTATGGTCAGCTAGAGAATAGATTGAACACCAAGCTAATCTCAAACCACGCCATTTTCAAACACATCGGAAGCGAAGATTACGCTTCTTTTTGGAATGAAAAATCTCACAAAAGTGCATTTGAGTCGTTTCTCGACCCAATTGAATCAAATTATGGAAAGGTGAATCAAGCAGGCATGGTCGATTGCCCAGCACTTATCACCACATACATAGAATTTCTGAGGAGCGAAAGCTGCCTTGACGATAGCACCTTCAATTTTGATGAACTCTCCCAAGAGGGTTCAGGGGTTGTGTATAAAGGGTTGAAATACGACCATGTGATATTTTGCGACGGGCCATATATTTCCAAAAACCCCTATTTCAGCTGGTTGCCGTTTAAAATTGCGAAAGGCGATTGGATTGTCGTGGAGACGGATGAAGCACTGCCCGATAGAATCGTCAATAATGTAATCAACATCATTCCATTGGGGGCGCATCGCTACAAACTATCCTCCACTTTCGAGTGGGAAACAGAGAGTTGGAAACCAAATCCTGAACAAATCCACACGCTGTTAAGGGCGTTTCTAGAAATCTATCCGGTGGCCTATAAAATCATCGACCATCAAAGCGGATTGCGACCTGCTGCTTCCGATCGAAGGCCGTACTTGGGCCGACACCCAAGGCTTAGATACATGAGCGTATTTAACGGACTAGGCTCAAAAGGGGTGATCCTAGCCCCCTACTTTTCCAAACACCTGATTGATCATTTGGTGGACGCTACTCCATTGATTAAGGAGGTGGACATAAAAAGGAATATTAAGCGCTTTCAAGCGGCACACTAAACTGACAATTCTCAATCTCAATTCTAAGATAAGCCGCTAATTTTGCACTATGCCGTTATTCAACAAAATCGACAAAAAGTTACTTCGACAGAGGCTGTCCGAAGATCAAACGCCACGCACCACGGTTTCTTTTTATCGGTATGTTCAAATCGCTGATCCCCAGCAATATCGAGATCATCTCTATGCCGAATGGGAGTCAATCGGATGCCTCGGACGCATCTACATCGCCGAAGAGGGTGTGAACGCGCAGATGAGCGTGCCTAGCAATCATTGGGACGCATTTGAATCATATATGGGAGAAGATCCATATCTGGCCGGCGTTCCATTTAAGGTTGCGGTGGAGGACGACGGGAAGTCATTCTACAAGTTGAAAATAAAGGTTCGGCAAAAAATTGTGGCCGATGGGCTCGACGATTCTACTTTCAACCCTTCACACACAGGAAACCACCTCAACGCTGAAGAGTTTAATGCCGCGATCGAAAGCGGGGCGATCGTGGTTGATATGCGTAACCACTATGAAAGCGAAGTGGGACATTTTAAGGGCGCCATTCTTCCAGACGCCGACACGTTTCGCGACGAGCTAAAAATGGTCGAGGAAATATTGGAAGGCAAGGAAGACCAAAAAATTCTAATGTATTGCACGGGAGGAATTCGGTGCGAAAAAGCCAGTGCCTACTTCAAACATTTGGGCTATTCGGATGTCAATCAACTGCAAGGCGGAATAATTGAATACGCACATCAGGTTGAAAATCAAGGTCTGGAAAACAAATATGTTGGGAAGAACTTTGTTTTTGACGAGCGCCTTGGAGAGCGTATCACCAATGACGTGATTGCAGAGTGCCATCAATGCGGGGCCGCTTGTGACGCACATACAAATTGCCTGAATGAAGATTGTCATCTCCTATTTATTCAATGTGACGCATGTAAAGAACGTTACGAAGGCTGCTGTTCAGACGATTGCTTGGAGGTGATTCACTTACCGATGGATGAACAAAGGGCCAGAAGAAAGGGCCAGGATAAAGGCGAGGCACGTAACATATTTAAGAAGGGCCGGGTAGAACAAAAAATCGCGCGCAAGTAACCCGGCAACCAATATTCCAAATTGCTGAAAACGTGTGCAAAACCCTTCCAAAGTTTTGCTCAAAAAGGCCTTTCGAATAAATAATATTGCACTCTATTCGATAGGCACGAAAAATCACACTATGAAAGAAATACGATCTGCGCTTGTTTCCGTTTTCAATAAAGACGGATTGGATCAAATTGCCGAATTATTGCAAGAAAAAGGCGTCAAGGTTTATTCGACTGGCGGCACTGCTGCATTCTTCCAAAACAAGAAAATCGCAGTAACGGAAGTTGAGTCGATCACAAATTACCCATCAATTCTTGGAGGACGGGTAAAAACACTGCATCCCAAAGTTTTTGGTGGGATCTTGGCGCGCAATTCTGAAGAAAGTGATCGCGAAGAATTGGAGCAATTCAATATCCCAACTTTTGACCTTGTAGTTGTAGATCTGTATCCATTTAGCGAAACGGTTAAATCTGGAGCGAGTGAATCTGATATCATCGAAAAAATTGACATCGGCGGAATTTCACTGATCCGTGCTGCCGCGAAAAACTTCAACGATGTTGTTATCATCCCATCGAAGGACCAGTATCAAGATTTAACCGACCTACTTAAAAATGGAGCAAAGTCAACCATTGAGCAACGAAGGGCGCTATCTACAAAGGCATTTGGCATTACCAACGAATATGATGGCGCAATTTCAGACTATTTCTCTGGTGTAGTTTCAAACAAAAAGACCTTACGGTACGGCGAAAACCCACACCAACAGGGCGCATTCATCGGAGACATTGATCAATTTTTAGAGCAGCTTCATGGTAAGGAGCTATCGTATAACAACCTCCTTGATGTTGATTCAGCCATACGGCTTATTCGAGATTTCAAGGATGAGGACCCGACGTTTGCAGTAATTAAGCACAACAACGCATGTGGGTTTGCCACTCGCGCAAATGCAAAAACTGCTTACCTCGATGCCTTGGCTGGCGACCCTGTTTCTGCGTTTGGCGGCATCATCGCCTCCAATTGCACCATTGATCTTGACGCTGCCGAAGAAATCAACAAACTCTTTTGCGAGGTGGTTATGGCCCCTGCTTTTACCGATGAGGCACTTGCCTTGCTCAAAAGCAAAAAGAATCGAATGCTGCTCATAGACAAACAAGCGGCTTTCCCCAACAAAACCGTTAGATCGGTTTTGAATGGAGTACTCGAGCAAGACATTGACAGCAAACTCGTAGAAGCTACGGAACTTCAAAATGTCACTAAGCGTGTGGCGACGGCGGCAGAAGTTGAGGATTTGCTTTTCGCAAACAAACTAGTAAAGCACACGAAGTCGAACACCATTGTTTTGGCTAAAAACAAGCAATTGGTGGCGAGTGGCGTTGGTCAAACTTCACGCGTTGACGCACTGAGACAGGCAATAGACAAGGCAAAGTCCTTTGGTTTTGATGTGAATGGGTGTGTCATGTCAAGTGATGCTTTCTTTCCGTTTCCAGATTGTGTTGAAATTGCAAATGGAGAGGGCGTAAAGGCCGTAATTCAGCCGGGTGGATCGGTTAGAGATCAGGAATCTGTCGATTACTGCAACGCCCACAATATGGCTATGGTCATCACAGGAACAAGACATTTCAGACACTAACAAATTAGTGCCATTATAGGCTTAGAATAAAGTATAACTTCGCACAAACCACTTGAACACAGGAAGATAAAAGATGGGACTTTTCAACCTTTTCACTGAAGATATTGCCATTGATTTGGGAACAGCTAACACGATTATCATTCACAATGATAAAGTGGTCGTTGACGAACCTTCCATTGTGGCAGAAGATCGAACCACAAAGAAGATTATCGCCGTGGGTCGCATCGCGATGCAGATGCATGGAAAGACGCACGAAAACATCCGCACGATTCGTCCTTTAAAGGATGGTGTTATTGCGAATTTTTATGCGGCTGAACAGATGATCCGGGGCATGATCAAAATGATCAACTACGGCAATCGACTATTCACGCCAAGCCTTAAAATGGTCATTTGCATTCCTTCGGGAATAACTGAAGTGGAAAAACGGGCGGTTAAAGATTCAGCCGAGCACGCCGGAGCTAAGGAGGTTTATTTAATTCATGAACCAATGGCTGCTGCTATTGGAATTGGAATTGACGTGGAGGAGCCGATGGGTAATATGATCATCGACATAGGCGGCGGCACCAGTGAAATTGCGGTAATCGCTTTAGGAGGAATTGTCTGTGACAAATCTATCCGAGTGGCTGGAGATGAATTCACAAGTGACATTGAAGACTATATGCGCCGGCAACATAATATCCTAATTGGAGAAAGAAGCGCCGAGCGTATCAAAATTGAAGTAGGTGCCGCGATTACCGAATTGGAGAGCCCGCCAGATGAACTAGCCGTGCATGGAAGAGACCTTATGACGGGTATTCCAAAGGAAATCATGGTCTCCTATGTCGAGATTGCTCATGCTTTGGACAAATCAATTTCAAAAATTGAAGAGGCGATTTTAAGTGCTCTCGAGATGACTCCGCCAGAATTAAGTGCCGACATTTACAAGACTGGAATTTATCTTGCCGGTGGAGGCTCCATGCTTCGAGGACTTGACAAGCGGATTAGCTTAAAAACAAAATTGCCTGTTCACGTTGCGGAAGATCCGCTGCGCGCTGTTGCAAGAGGAACCGGAATCGCATTGAAGAACGCACATCGATTCCCATTCTTGATAAAGTAATTTTCACGCCTAAGTTTCTAGGTATAGCCTGATCATCAGAAAATATGCAGAACGTATTTCTCTTTTTCTGGAAAAATCAATTCTCGATCCTTTTCATTTTATTGGAAATTATCGGGTTCGCGCTTCTTGGATCCAATAGCGGTTTTCACCAAAGCCAATTACACCAGACTGGGGTAGCGCTATCTGGAAATGTTTATCAGATTCAGCATGCCTATACTCAATATCTTGGGTTATCCGATGAAAACGCAGAGCTGCGTGAGGAAAACGCCGACTTGCTGGAACAATTGATCAATCAGCCGAAGCGACAAAGCGTTAATAGAGACGGATACAAAGTCATTCCTGTTCAGGCTATTAACAGCACCCATCATCTGAAGAACAACTTTATTGTTATCCGGTCTGGATCCGTAGATGGCATCAAACCGGCTTCCGCCGTGATTGGCCCCTCAGGAATTGTTGGCATTGTTCACTCAGTAAGCGACCACTACTCTTCTATTCTTCCATTAATCCATAGCAGCACAAACATTAATGCACGACTACAACGGACATCCTATTTTGGTCAGTGTCACTGGGTTGGAATCGATGAAGAAATAATGACGTTAGAGAACATTCCCAATCATGTTGTCGTGAACCCAGGTGACACTATTCTTACAAGAGGCGGTGGAGGAATTTTTCCTTCCGGGCTTGTCCTAGGATTTGCAGAGTCGTCCGAGAAAAACGAAAGTTCTGGATTTCAAGAAATCCAAGTGAAATTGGCCACAGACTTTAAAAAAATCAATACGCTTTTTGTAATTGAAAACACACTGAAACAAGAATTGGACAGCATAATGATCCAAACAGAAGCATGGATCGACAAATAATCACATATATACTGAGGTTTATCCTCCTTGTTCTAATACAGGTATTTGTGTTGAATAACATACAGTTTTCGGGTATTCTGAACCCTTATATCTATGTGTACTTCCTAATTATGCTTCCTGTTGACTTCCGACCCACGGTTGGCTTGATTGTGGGGTTTTTACTCGGTCTAACAATGGATATGTTTTGCCAAACGCTTGGCATGCACACCATCGCAGCTACGTTTGCGGCCTACTGCCGACCATATATTCTTACCTATATGGCACCTAGAGATGGTTATGAGTTTTCCCGAGTTCCGGGTGTACGTCAAATGGGCTGGCTTTGGTTTCTGACATACGCGGCAATCATCGTATTCCTTCACCATTTCGTATTGTTCTTCATTGAAATGTTCCGAGTAACGGGCCTACTCCTTACACTGGGAAAATCCCTTGGAAGCAGCCTAATGACCATGTCGCTAATCGTTGTCATTCAGCTAATTTTTGCACGCAGCGGCAAATCCAATTCCTATGAATAACCTCGAGCAACGCAAGTTTATTGTAATCAGCTCATTCGTAGTTATTGCGATCATTTTCCTGATGCGGCTCTTCTATATTCAAGTGATTGATGACTCGTATGTTTCCTCTGCCGACAACCAGGCACTTCGCTTTGTCACAAAATATCCTGCTCGAGGTATCGTGTACGATCGAAATGGGGAAATCCTCGTGTTAAATCAGGCCGCGTACGACCTCATGGTTGTGCCTGTATTGGTTGGCGAAGTAGACACCACGTCGATCTGTTCACTGCTAGAAATTGAGAAAGACGCATTTATTGAACGGATGGAACAAGCGCGCAATTTCTCAAGATACCGGGCGAGCATTTTCAAGAAACAGATGACAAGTGAAGAATATTCGCGTGTTGCAGAACGACTTTATCAATTCACTGGATTTTACGGCCAAAAGAGAAGTTTACGGATATACCCTGACAGCATTGCAGCGCACGTTTTGGGATATATTGGGGAAGTAAATCAGGGGCACCTAGATAAAGACGCATTTTATCGTTCGGGTGACTTTGTTGGAATTAGTGGAATCGAACGTCAATACGAAACTGCTCTCAGAGGCCATAGAGGTCGCGAAGTTTTGATGGTTGATGTGCACAACACCGTTCAGGGAAAATACGAAGATGGAGCGCTAGACGTGGAGGCTAAGGCGGGTGAGAATTTGATTCTAAGTCTGGATTTACAAATTCAGAAATATGGCGAGCAGCTCATGCAAAACAAAAAGGGAAGCATCGTGGCTATTGAACCAAAAACTGGCGAGGTGCTTTGCTTGATTTCGAGTCCGACATACGACCCGAATCTGTTAGTCGGTGTCAAGCGCGCCTCAAATTACAAGCTACTGAGTGAGAATGACAGCCTAGATCCTTTATTTAATCGTGCATTGATGGCTAAGTATCCACCCGGTTCCATATTTAAAATAATCCAGTCATTGATTGGACTTCAGGATGGGATCATCTCAGAGAATACCGGAATAACTTGCAATAAGGCACTCGTTGGTTGCCACAATCATCCCAGCGCCCAAAACCTTAGACAGGCCATTCAAATGTCTTGCAACCCTTACTATCACCAAGTTTTCAAGCGATTGATAAATAGAGGTGAAGCAAAAAGCTATTTTGAAGACAGCGCCTTAGGGCTCGATCGATGGGAAAAGCAAGTGCATCGTTTCGGCCTAGGTGAAAGATTGGCGCTGGACCTCCCTAGCCTGAAATCTGGAAGCGTTCCGAACGTGGAACTATACGATCGAATATATGGTGAACGACGCTGGGCTTTCAGCACCATCTATAGTTTGAGTATAGGACAAGGAGAGTTGGAAGTTGTCCCAATTCAAATGGCCAATCTTGCGGCAACAATCGCAAACAGAGGCTATTTTATCGACCCGCACTTGATAAAAGAACCCCTGTCTACACAATCCGCCATTACTTGGAAAAAACACAATACAGGAATTGACGATGTTCATTTCACCCCGATTGTGGACGCCATGCAATGGGTAGTTGATAAACCTGGTGGTACGGCCCGTAGGGCTAGAATAGACTCGATTAAAGTTTGCGGAAAAACAGGGACCGCTGAAAATCCACATGGGAAGGATCACAGCGTCTTTATTGCGTTTGCTCCAAAGGACGATCCGAAAATTGCAATCGCGGTGTATGTCGAAAACTCTGGATTTGGAGGAACATGGGCGGCCCCGATATCAAGTCTTATCATAGAGAAGTACCTTAACGGGACCATCGCTGATACGGCTAAGGAAAATCGAATTTTTCGTGCTGATTTAATCTCAATGGAAGATGAGGACTAGACAAAGTGTCTTTCAAGATATCGATTGGATTATGGTGGGTGTCTACTTATTTCTTGTTGCATTTGGCTGGATGAGCATATATGCTGCAACATATGACGAGGCGCACCGGGCCGTAAACGACATGACTCAGAATCATGGAAAGCAAATGTTGTGGATTGGATTGTCACTCGTTATTGCTGCCGCGATTCTGCTTTTTGACCATCGCTTTTTTGAAACCTTCGCCTACGGAATATATGGCGTCTCCATTGCGTTGCTGCTCGGCGTGTTAATTGTGGGGTCTGAGATAAAGGGCGCTCAGTCTTGGTTTGTTTTGGGACCGGTGAGTTTTCAACCCTCGGAGATCGCGAAATATGGAACAGCTCTGGCCCTGGCAAAATACCTGAGCCAATATGGAGCGAGGTTCAAAGAGCGCAAGGTTCTGTTGACATCCTTGGCGATTATTTTCTTCCCTGCAGCCCTGATTATGCTTCAACCTGACGTAGGGTCTGTATTGGTTTTCAGCACCCTATTGATCGTCCTTTATCGTCAGGGACTAAGCGGTTGGTGGTTTGTTGTTGCACTGATAGCCGTATTTCTATTTGTGATGGCGCTTTTCATGAAGCAATGGACACTCCAGCTTTTTGGAGACAATGAAATTGGCGGAACGTGGATTTTTCTGGGAGCATTGACGCTTATTGTGGGCGCATTTTACTATCAATTTAGAAAGCAAAAAGGCAGTTTACCCATTTTTAGCGGAGGCCTAGTAGCCATGATTGGATACTACCTTTCCGTGGATTACTTATTCGATCATCTACTCAAACCGCATCATCAAAATCGAATCAATGAACTGCTCGGAATTGTATCTGACCCTCTTGGGGCGGGATACAACGTGCATCAATCAAAAATTGCTATTGGTTCTGGTGGTTTTTCGGGTAAAGGATTTCTCCAAGGCACCCAGACAAAATTTCACTTCGTTCCAGAACAAAGCACCGATTTCATTTTCTGCACGGTCGGCGAAGAATGGGGGTTTTTGGGTACACTTGTCCTTATCTTGGCATTCATTTTCTTGTTGGGTCGAATTATTTGGTCCTCCGAGAATCAGCGAAGTGAGTTTACTCGAAACTATGGATATGCCGCGGCGGCCATATTATTTATCCACTTTACAATTAACATAGGCATGGCCATTGGCCTTGCTCCAGTAATCGGGATTCCTCTCCCATTTTTCAGCTATGGAGGGTCATCCTTATGGTCTTTCACCATTCTACTCTTTACGTTTATTAAGCTCGATTCGGAAAGAAAGTTTGTGTTGCGCTAGCGCAAGATCAGTACACGATCAAAATGGTGTTCGTCTTGTCGCTTAGTATGGGCAATATATATCCCTGCTGGAATACCGTCTGTGCGAAACACATTGTACCCCTGGCTTAAATTATGTGTGAAAACCGTGTTGCCCATGAGATCAATTAGCTCTATTACAGCACCCGAAGCATAGGACTCTACTCGAAGCTCGTTTTGCTGGGTCCAGATCGTGGCCAACGGCACTTGTAATGGTGCAACCACCGAAATTGTATCCGTCGAATCAGTAGTGTCCACGGTAGTTTCGTGCAATCTAATTTTGAAATCTGCCACAATTGGAAGGTGGTCGCTCATTTCATACAACGCTGCAATTACCGCCGATGGTGCCGAATTGTTCGCTCCTTGAGTTAATGACTGATTAAAGTGATTCCCATCCTGACCCAATGCCCTGTAAGAGGTTGGCACATAAGTGATCGTTCCTGTATCCTGAATTACCGCTCCACTTGCCAGAATAAAATCGAATCGGTCGTCCATGCCACCGCCCGAGAAACACCCACCATTGGTGCTCGACAATCGTGTTGATTGGCTATGTATTCCACTAAAAGAACTATTGTTATTCCAACCCCCAGCCTCATCTATAGGATCATACAACCTGTAGTCGCCATGCGCGCTGCTGAGCAATTCTTGATAGGCCGCTTCGTCGGAATCATAAACATTTAGATCTCCACAGAGAAATAGGTTATCGGAGCTGGCATTAGAAACATAGTAGTCCATCAGTGCCTCTGCTGCTAGCCCTCGAGCCGCAGCGTCGCTGGATGAGTTTCCAGCTTTTAAGTGTGCCGCCGCTACATGAAAGAAGGTTGTGTCAGCGCCTTTTTCCAACTCGGGATCTTTGATGTAAAATGTGTTCACGTCAATAACACGTACCAAATTGCTTCCATTCAGCGCCTCCTCCACTTTATCTCGAGAAACCAGCCCAATTTTATCCTTATTGAAGAACATTCCATTGATGATACTCGACGAATTAGATTGAATAGCACAGCCATTGTACTTAGATACACCATCTACATTCAGCGCTTTGTTCAATATTCGATTTAAATAAACCGAAGAGGCACCCATTTCATTCACAACCAAAAAATCTGGATCAGCGTGTTTCACAATCTTTTTTAGATAGGCATCCTTTGACCCAATATTGTTGTTGCTGTTATCGCAAAACGAGGTGGTCTCTCCATAAAAGAGGAGGTTATATGACATGAATGTCAATGTGTCAAAGGATTGGGAGTATCCCGCAGTTCCAATTCCCATGATGAGAAGCAGCGTCAATGCGCCAAAAGAAGAGCTCAATAATCTCAAGTTGAGGTGGCTTCAATAGTTGGCCAAGGCAAATCCGAAATATTCATATTCGAACCGAGTGAGGAGCTTTCCTCCAATAATTTCTCATAGTGCTTCACGTAGATCTCGAAAGGTCCTTGCACCATTTCATAGAGATCGGCTACGTTGTCGCCATTTATGATGTGCATTAGGTCGCTCAACTTAAGCTTTCCAAGATTCCTAGTAGGGATGTATGCATTCATTCGATTACCACTCGATTCTACCTCAGTAAGAAGGTGGGCATCCGACATCAGATCCAATACCCGCGCGGTGGTTCCGAAAGGCAGATTCAAGTCACTACTAATCATCTGAGCAGACTCTGGGTCATCTCCCCTTTCAAAATTGTCGCTTAACCTTTTGCAAACCATCATGGCAATGACATGGAGTTGAATCACGCTCAATTGCTTTCCGTCACGCTCATTCTTTATCTCAACCACATATTGGTTTGCGTAAGCGATTTCTGCTCCTATCAAAGTGATTAGCCAACTAATATTCACCCAAATGAGGAAGAGCGGCAGCGCTGCAAAACTTCCGTAAATCGCATTGTATTTACTAACCCCAACTTGAAAATAGATATATCCCCATTCTAAGAATTGAAACGCTGTACCTGCGATCATTCCAGCAATGAAAGCCGATCCAAAATGCACCTTGGTGTTAGGCATCACCATATAAATAAAGGTGAATAAGAGCCATATAAGAACGTATGGAATCAATCGAATGAAGAAGAAAATTATTGGCCCTATTGCCTTTAACAGGTCAAGTGTCGACACCAAACTTTCGATTTCTGAAGTTATGAGTACAGTTATGCTGCTTGATAGAATGATCATCAATGGAGCCACAAGCATGATGGATAAATACTCCGAAAATTTCCTGATCCAAGATCGTCCCTTTGCCACTTGCCATATGGCGTTGAACGAGAGTTCGATGCTCATCAACAATCGCATAACACTCCATAGCAAGAGCACCACGCCAACCCCAGCTAAAACACCGCCTTGGGTATTATCTAGCATTCGAGTGGCAAAGACCATGACCTGAGTCACTACTTCCTCGTGCCCTTTTAGTAACCCCGTTAGTTCTTCCTCAAGATTATCCTGAAATCCAAATCCTTTAGCCACAGCAAACGCCATTGCCACTAATGGAACAACAGAGAGCAGTGTGTAATAGGTCAATCCGGCGGCTTGCACCTGTAGTTTATCCTTCGTAAAATTTCTGGAAACGATAATTACAATCCGCAGTTGCTTCACCAGAAACGCCACCCATGGCTGTCGATCTTCTAATCGAACATCCCAGATGCGTTGATTAATGAATGTGGAGATTTTGTTTATCATCTTTCTTGAGACAACAAACCTACTTCAAATTTGAAATTATAGGGCCAACCAGATCGCTTCGGGACCAAGATATCTGATTTACATTGCTTCGTTTATAAATACTGGCATGCTATTTATTCTAAGTTGATCTACCAACTACGTTTGAACTATGTATAAACACTTTATCTTTTTAGGAATCTGCGCCATTATTTCCTGTAGCTCTTTTGCTCAATCCAGCTTTACGCTCCAGTCATACTTTGAGTCAAATGAAGCCTTAGACCAAGCGGTAGAAGAAGCATTAATTAGTCTTACTCCCGAAGAACGCGTGGCTCAAATGATCATCGCTTCTTTGGGCAAATTGGGGAAACCTTACGAAACGGTCAAGCCATTAATTCAGAACAAACAAATAGGTGGCGTTATCTTCCTAAGTGGGGATCCCAACGACTTTAAGACTCAAATCGATGAGATAAATAAACTGCATGACAATTGGCCGATGCTTATGAGCATGGATGCTGAGCCTAGCCTGCTTAATAGAAGAATGCCTGGAACACCAGAAATGAAACCAACGGCCGAACTAAAATCTGAAGAGGACATAAGTGGGGCTGTTGATGTAATTGACAGCATTCTGAATCATGTAGGGTTTCAGCAAAATTTCGCGCCAGTTGTTGACCTATCGGCAAACAATGAGGCCATAGGGAATCGAAATTTCGGCCTCACCGCCGAAGAAGTGCTGCCAAGAGCAACGCAGTTTATACATGAAACACAAAAAGATGGCATAGTTGCGACAGCCAAACATTTCCCGGGCCATGGTCGCGTGGCCGGCGATACCCACAAAAAATTAGTCTACATAGACGGCGAGCTGACCGAGGTTGACATTTACCGACCATTGATTGAATCTGGCGTATTGAGCATAATGGTTGGTCACATTGCCATTGAAAATAACACCACCTACGGAACTGATGGAATGCCCGCCACGTTAAGTCCCATAATCGTCAACACGTTATTGAGAAAAGAAATGGGGTTTGATGGAATCATCATCACCGATGCTATGAATATGGGCGCAGTAGCCGCCATCCCTCACTCCGGCCTCTTGGCTGCGAAAGCGGGCTGCGACATGATTTTAATGCCGCCTGATGAGTTGGGCGTATTATCAGATATTATGAAAGAAATGGAGTCGGATCCCAATTTTGCTCAGCAAATTGACACCTCTGTACGCAGAATAGTTCGCTTAAAACTATGTCTTGGAATGTCCTTTATTTAAGAAAGCTCGAGAGATTCAAATCTGTTGCTAATTCTACCGGAACCGTCCGCGTAATCAAAAAGCTTCTCGCCTTAATCTCACCTTTCAAGACCAACTTCGGATCTTCGCCTGTAAACATACCGATCAGTCCTGCAAGCCCTCCCGTGAGCACGCCGCCAACATCACCCTTCAGCTTTATCGGATACGACTCGGTGCTGTTCGAGTTAATTTTAAAAGACTCATTCAATTGGGCCGTTCCCATTTCTGTTTTTCCAGCCCAAATAGTAAAGTCGCCCGATTTTATCGTAACCGGAAATCCATTCGGGTTTCTCAGCATAACGGTAATTACTCCATCAATTTTCCCACCTTCTACCTTTTCAATTTTCACATCTTCAACTTCAACCAATTCAATGTCCTTAACTTCACAGCTAGATAAGAACATGGAAGAAACGATAGTCAATATTGAAACTTTTAAAATTGAGGGCAGTTTGAAATTAGCGGCAGTCATGTCTTATTAATTTGATGACAAAGAAAACACTCCAAATAGGATTATTGACATGCGTTGCCGTTTTGGTAGCTCATTTCTGTCAAGGGCAATCGGCGCATGCAGATAATTGGGTTTTCCCGAGAGGCAATGCCATCGATTTTTCCTCGGGAGTTCCCCAACCTTATGGTTCCTCCATTCCCGCATTTGGATCATTAACACAAGGCACTTCGGCTATATCGGACCTAGATGGAAACCTAGTGCTGTATAGTAATGGCGATTCGGCCTGGAACAATCAACATCTTGTAATTCAAGGCGGAACAAATCTGGCTGGTAGCGAAGAGGCCACGCAGAGCTCAATTATTATTCCCGCTCCAAATTCGCCAAATAGGTATTACATCTTTACAATGGATGATAACGGAACCAGCGACGGACTCCATTACTATTTGGTAGACATGTCATTCAACGCCGGCGCAGGACTCGTTTTCCCTGGGACACAGCTTGACTCTTTTATGACCGAGAAACTATGTGCCGTTAAACATGGAAATGATTTTGACTATTGGATTGTCGCGCATAGGTTTGACAGCGATGAATTCGTTTCCTTTCATGTTGATTCGTTTGGAGTAAATAGCACCCCTGTTGTTAGCGCTGTCGGCCTAACTCACTCAGGCAACACCAATGCTGTGATGGGGCAAATGAAGATTTCGCCGGATGGGTCAAAAATTGCCCTGGCAGGCTTTCAGGGAGGCCATATTGAACTGCTATCTTTTGACAACGAATCGGGAGAAGTCAGCGCGCCGCTTACGCTTGAAAGCTATTCATCCAATTTCCCCTTTGGAGTTGAGTTTAGCCCAGACAGCCGAAAGCTCTATTATGTACAGCGCTTTTCAGCGAATCCTGAAGCCATTTTGTTTCAATATGACCTCGATCATCTTGACACCAATTGTCTACTCGACTCTCAGTTCGAACTCGCCCAAGTCAACGAACTCAAAGTGCCTAGCAACCTCCAACTTGGAAACAACGGGAAGATCTATATGACCGTGAACTACTTCTCGAATTATGACACGCTTTCCGTTATAAACCAACCAAATCTCTATGGAAATGATGCGGATTTTGTCGAACTTGGAATCTCTCTCGACTCGGCCATTACCGAAGGTCTTGTAAACTTTCCTAGCAGTTATTTATCGGATGGAATATATGTGGAACACGGAACCACGTGTGATGGCATGCCGACCATTATGTATCCTGAGGACAGTTTAAGTCCTGATTCAGTTAATTGGAATTTTGGTGACCCGTCCAGCACCAGTAATACAAGCTCCGATGTGTATACTACCCACACCTTCTCCAACCCAGATACATTTCTGGTCACCTTGCTCACATTTACTGGAAATCAAATTGATACGTTCTATCGAAATGTTGTGGTATGGGACACGATAATTGACCTTTTAGGAAACGACACCACTATTTGCAATGGAGGCTCCGACCTTGTTCTGGATGCTACATGGCACAATGCATGTGTCTATTGGTCGACTGGAGCCACCACGGACACGATTACTGTTAACACCGGCGGCGTGTATTGGGTAGACGTCTATTACCAAAGTTGTCTTTTCCGGGATTCAGTTGATGTTGAAGGTGTAAGTGGCCCACCAAACTTCTCTTTAGGATCAGACACCGCGGTATGCAGCAACTTTAGTTTCATTCTCGATCCCGATCTTTCAAACGCCTATTACACCTGGCAGGACGGCTCTCACGACACTACTTTCAATGTTGGCGCCACAGGTACTTACTCACTTTCAGCAACAAATGCTTGTGGGTCAACGGTGGATACCTTGCTGGTGACTGTTAACCAATCGGCCCAACCCATCATTAACTTTCCAGAAGACACAACAGTTTGCGATTCCGTGGGTTTACTCCTAAATGTAGCCTTTGAAAATGCGGTTTACGCGTGGTCCAACGCCACTACAGACTCAACACTATTCATCGATAGCCCAGGTTTATACTCGGTCACGGTCGGCAACATTTGCGATACGGTTTCAGACACCATTCAGGTTTACATTGATGCAGCAATAACTGGAAACCTCATTCCAATTGAAGTCATTTGCGATGAGGATGATACGATTGAATTGGCTGTCCAAAATGGCGATTCTGTCACATGGTCGAATGGAACATTTGGTAACAGCATTAATGCTACAGAAGCGGGCACCTTTTGGTATAGTCAGGTAAATACGTGTGGAATATATTCTGACACTATGATTGTTGTGGAATGGGATACGGCTTTCACCCTCAACGTAGGCCTCGACACCGTATTATGTCTACCAAACACTCTCGTGACAATCGGCCCAGATTCGACCAAATATCCGTTCACCTATTTATGGAATGACGGGAGTTCAAAACCGAACCTGTTGGCAGGTGTTGGGCAGCATGAATTAACTGCCACAAATCGATGTGCAAGCCTCGTCGATTTAATTCAAATCCGGGCCCCAGATCAAATTGCTATTGCAACCCCAGCTGGAACAAACGTGTGCGACGGAGAGGTAGTTCAGCTCTCCATTCTATCGGAGGCTATATCTAACACAACCTGGTCAAACGGTGAAGTCGGATTTACAATCGACGTTGAAGTTGCTGATATATATAGCGCAACCGCCCTTGACACGAATGGCTGCCTTCTCTCGGACAGTGCACTCATCACCTCAAATTGTCCATCGTTGGTTTCACTAGACAATGTCTTCACACCCAATCAGGATGGCATCAACGATCTTTATTGTCTGCGAATAGAAAATGTTGAATCTGCCACCATCGAAATTTACAATCGATGGGGCTTGTTAATTCAAAGCACAATTTCTCCTGAGCTCTGTTGGGATGGAAAAATCAGCGGCGATAATGCGCAAGAAGGTGTGTACTTCTACAATGTAGAAACACGCAATTTCGATGGCACCACCGCCAATTTCAGAGGAAGTTTCTCGCTACTTCGCTGATAGTTCAGCAAAGTATTTATGGAAAAATGGAATGGTTTCAATTCCCTTCAGATAGTTAAATATGCCATAGTGCTCATCTGGCGAGTGAATATCATCAGAATCCAAACCAAAACCCATTAGAATTGACTTTAATCCAAGCTCCTTTTCAAATAAGGCCACAATTGGAATACTTCCACCGCCTCTTTCTGGAATTGGTCGCTTCCCAAATGTTTTTTCCATAGCCAACGAAGCGGCCTGATATCCTGGGTTGTCCGTTGGGATTACAACAGGTTCTCCGCCATGATGCGCGGTTACATTAATTTTAACTGACTTCGGCGCAATCTTTCTGAAATGAGCGTCGAAAAGCGCAGTTATTTCGTCCGGTTCCTGATGTGGTACCAAACGCATTGAGATTTTCGCGTAAGCCTTAGATGGCAGTACGGTCTTTGCCCCTTCGCCGATGTATCCACCCCAAATTCCATTCACGTCAAGCGACGGCCGAATTGACGTTCCTTCTCGGGCTGAGTAACCGGCTTCAGGCCTTACCGCATCCACGTCAAGTGCTTTCATATAATCGTTTAGATCAAAAGGCGCTTCAGCCATCATCGCTCGATCCTCGGCACTTACAATTTCAACTTTGTCGTAAAATCCGTCCACCGTAATTGACCCATTTTCGTCCTTTAATGAGGCAATCATTTCACAGAGAACATTCACAGGATTGTCTACTGCGCCTCCATAAACGCCAGAATGAAGATCCTTAGATGGCCCAGTTACTTCCACTTCTACGTAGCTTAACCCCCTAAGGCCAACGGTAATGGATGGAGTGTCATTATCAATGATCGAAGTATCGGATATGACGATCACATCTGCCTTTAATTTTTCTTTGTTCGCTTTTACGAAGTGACCAAGATTTGAAGAACCAACCTCTTCTTCACCTTCTATCATGAACTTTACGTTGCACGGCAACGCGTCCATTTTATTCATCATTTCAAATGCCTTCACATGCATATAAAACTGTCCCTTGTCGTCAGCCGAACCGCGGGCAAAAATCTTTCCATCTCGAATTTCAGGATCAAATGGGGCGGAGCTCCAAAGTTCTACTGGATCGGCTGGCTGCACATCGTAATGACCATAAACAAGAATGGTAGGTTTCGCAGGGTCAATCATCTTTTCAGCATAGACAATCGGATGACCATCAGTTTGGCAGATCTCAGCCATGTCAACCCCAACGTCTAACAAGGATTGCTTAACATGTTCTGCACATCTCTGCGTGTCCTTATCATAAGCAGAGTCAGCGCTAACTGATGGTATCTTTAGTAAGCTAATTAGCTCATTTAGGAATCGCTCTTCGTTCTCAGTTATGTATTTTCTTACGTCAGTAATCTCCATATCGGCAACCTTTTGTGAATTTCTCGTTTGTTAAGTAGGCAAATATAACCACCGACGGCACCTAGAAGTTCAGGACGAACCTATGGGAATACTCGACAAAGTGAAAAAAACACCCCCTCAATCTGGCCATTTATGGTTAAAATTGTAGGTTAATCAATTAGGACTTACATCATGAAGAAATTACATGCACTCCTAGCAGTCACCATTTTATTATCGTTTTCAATCGAAAACGTTTATTCACAGGGTGATAATCCATTGCCTTCAATATCATCTATTGGGCAATCAGCCACAATTAATTGCACCTCAGCGCCGGAAACTATCGGAGTTGATATAAACGGATGGGTGCCTGGTTTTATTTATCAATGGAATACCGGCGAAACAGATTCGGTAATTACCGTTCAACCAAGTGTTACGACAACTTACATCCTTCAAATTTCAAATCCAGATTTGGGCATCAATGCGTTAAAGGGCTTTGAAATAAAAGTGAAAAATGATCCCATCATCACTCAAGAGGCTCACTATACAGTTGACAAATTCACATGTGCTGGTTCAGAATTGAAAATTGAGCCCATCGTTTATGGCGGTCATCAGCCGTTTATGTATCGTTGGGAAGACGCATCCACCCACCGAAGCAACCGAGTTTATCCAGCTCAGGACAATAACTTCAATGTAACAATCACAGATGTATGCGGTACCGAAGCTGTAGCCAGTGTTGGCGTTCATCTAGAAGCGCATGACCCGATTATTCCTCCAGCTGAAGCAGCTATTGAATTTGACTGTGATGGTGATGAGGTCACCTTAGCGCCCAAGATGAAGCACGTTTCAGGAGGCGTTGGACAAGGATACATTTACAGTTCTATCGGCGGCTTAAGCGGACAGCCCTTGACTAAGGAAGCACACAATGGCGATATATTCACATTTGAAATCACGGATGACTGTGGAGTGCAAATAGTACAAACTCAGATACACCTGATTGAAAAGGAACGTGAGATTCCTACACCAACCGCCTTAACGGTATGCAATGGTCAAACTGTCGACGTTGCTCAATCTGACGATAACCGATTTTATTTCTGGAATGGACAGTCCATGAATCTGGAGCACGAGGTTCAAGTTACTGAAACAATGCGCGTCCCCTTATCATACATTGATGAGTGTGGAAATGATCACCTCATAGAAAGAGTCATTGAAGTAGATGATGCTCATGCGGCGTTTGACTATGACGTTCATGCCTATTCAGATAACGTTGACCTTTTTGCCGAAATCGATGATGACGTTACAACATATACCTGGTTTCTAGATGGAAATGAAATTGAATCTGGCAAGAGTGTCAACGTTCCTATGACGGCCGGCACAAGTAACACTGTAGAATTAGAGGTTCAGAACAAAAATGGTTGCATCGCACGTACGTCAAAGGTGGTCACCATGCGGGACAACTTCTCAACAGCATCTGCATTTTCGCCTAATTCAGATGGACACAACGACTTTTTCCAAATCACCTTCGATGAAGCATTTGAATCATTTAGTATTCAAATCTTTGATAGATGGGGGCAACTAATCTTCGAGAGTAGCGACCAATACTTTACTTGGGACGGCGGAACGCAAACCTCTAGAGAGTTAAACACATACGTATACCGAATAAAAGGAACAACAGTAAGCGGTCAGAAGATCGACAGGTCTAACACGCTAACGGTTGTAAACTAAAAGATAATGAAGAGCATTTTAAACAAAGTTCTAATCGCCTCTATTGCGGTCTGTCTAGCAAATGCTACACAAGCACAAATGAGTGTCACGAACGCTACACCATTTAATTCAAGTGCGCACTTGATTCAAAATGTATTTATGGGCAGTCAAATCACTGCCTTCAATTATAAATACAACGGGACAACAAATGCCAACGTAACCAACCAAGTTGGATACTTTACAGGTGGTGGCAATATCATTGGAATAGATAGTGGTATTGTGATGTCATCTGGTAACATCAATTTAATTCCCAATAACGGTTTTGCATCCGCTAGCTTTTCAGGTGCAGGTGATTCAGATGTTCTTGCAGTAGCGCAATCTGTTGGATGGGGTACTCCTCCATCAATAATGCGGGACAAAGCTGTTCTCGAATTTGACTTTGTTGCTCCACAAGGAGACTCAATATCCTTTGAATATTGCTTCGGCTCCGAAGAATGGCCAGTGTATCCATGCTCTCAGTATAATGATGCTTTTGGCTTCTTTATTTCTGGCCCTGGAATCAATGGTCCATACTCAAATAATGCAGAGAATGTATCCGTCATTCCTGGTACAGATACGTTACCTGTTGCCATTACATCTATTCATAATGGAACCGGTGGAACTCCATGTAACGGAAATCCTTCGTATGCTCAGTATTACAACAATGGCCCAATTAGCAACGCATTCACATTTGCTGACTTGAATACAAGCAATACTTATGGAGCTTGGACTGATGTTTTTGAAACCAAGAGAATTTGGGTAAATGCCTGTGATACATACCACGTTAAGATGGCAATTTGTGATGGCGTGGATTGGATTTTTGACTCAGCTGTTTTCCTTAAAGCGAAAAGCTTTGAATTTTTTGGCGTTACCGTAAACCCGCAACCATCTTATAATCCATGGGGATTTGACAGCGCACTTTACGAGGGCTGTGGCAACCTTGAATTATATTTTACACGTGTAGATTCAGTATACCCGCCATACGACTTACAATACACGATTGCCGGATCAGCCACGATGGGTCTTGATTATGAAAATGTTCCGGGCTGTACTCTGGTGAACGGGGTCTATGAATGTGAAGTGACGTTTGCTCAGGACTCGACCCAGGTTGGGTTTGACATTGAAATTTACTACGACACCCAAAATGAAGTTGTAGAAACATTCGATTTCATTGTCACCGATTCCAATGTGACCATGTGCGGTGACGATGACACACTTGCGCTTACAATTATTGATCAACCTGTGCTTTCTGTTTCGGCATTTGGCAACACTACGTTGGATTGCAACGACTCGGCCGCGCTCATTGGCGTGACTATTAATAATGGACTGCCGCCGTTTACCTATAGTTGGAGTAACACCACAAGCGTAGACTCGAGTCAATACGTACAACCCTCAGTCACTACGGCCTATTCCATTCAGATTGAAGATGGATGTGGATTCCAAAGTGAAACAGAAATAATAACTGTTGGTGTCTTCAATGTGCCATGGTCTGTGGTAAAAATTGGAGACGAGCAGACGATAAACTGTACCGACTCACCCGTAGATTTAGCGGTTGGAGTGCAGTTCAACGATCTAATATGGCACGGAGATATTTCTTATGTCTGGAGCACAGGATCAACGGATTCAACTATAAGTGTTTTCAGTTTGGTTGATACCACTTATTCCGTAACGATTCATCGTGCCTGTACACAAGAAACGGTTGTCAAGACATTTGATCTATATACAGAAAATGACCCTGTAATTACCTATACCAAGGACACGGATGTTGAAGATATTGCTTGCCCTGGTGACCCAATTAACATTGCGGTTCAGGCGAGTGGTGGTTACCCACCATATAACTATGTCTGGAGTAATGGCTCACTTGATTCAACCACAACAGTAGCTCCGCTACTTACGGATTCAATTTTTGTGACCGTAACTGACATTTGCGGACTTGAAGATTTTGTAGACTACGTAGTTGTTCACGTTCCAGTAGCTGATCCATTGATTATTCGAGGCGTCCAAAACGACACGGTCGCATGTTCGGGTCTTAAAGTGCACTTCGGACCGGCCCAACCAAGCGGTGGATTTGGATGGGGATATGAATTAAGTTGGACCAACTTTGATACACGTGAAGATTACATTCAAGACATACTCTATCACGACACTACATATACAATCCGTCTGACAGATGGTTGTCACGCTGATACTGCAGAGAAGGTGCTTCGAGGTGTTATTGCTAAGAAGAATGATCTGCAACTGATTTTACCAAATGATACAGTCATCTGTGCAGGTGATGCAATCATTCTGGAAGCTCAAGGTGTCGATGGTGGAGGCAACTACAAATATTTCTGGGAGAGCTCAGTGCAATCCTCTGGAAAGTACTTAACCGCGACGCCTACGGAGTCTCACAATTACACTCTGCGACTTGTTGATTACTGCGATACATTTATTACCGGTAATGTTCAAGTTGATGTTTCAAATGTTTCCGCAGACTTCGAATACGAATACATCAATGATTACGACATCTCATTAAAGAACAAGTCCTGGTCAAATGACACCATTCGTTACTATGATTGGACAATTGCCGGTATTGGCGCTTCGTCCACGGATAAATCTCCAATAATCGCAATGCCAAATGGCAACGCATATGAGGTAGAGCTGATGACAACAAATGAGCACGGATGTAGCGATGTTTCGACCGTATTAGTTATGCCTGAGTATCACCTCTATATTCCATCAAGTTTCACACCGAATGATGATGGCAATAACGAGACATGGAAGATGGAAAGCATGGGTATTCGCGAATTGAAGCTCGAAGTTTACGATAGATGGGGCAACACCGTGTTTGCGACTACCGACAAAGACTTCGAATGGAACGGAAAGCTAAACGGTGAGCGTGTGCCACAAGGAGCATATGTATGGCGTATTGTGCTAATCACAGACAATGATCAATATGTGAAGAGAGAAGGAACACTTCTACTTCTCAATGATTTCCAATTACGCTAAGAAGATTTCAAAATGAATTAAAAGGCTCGGCAAAACTGCTGGGCCTTTTTTATTTACGGGCTTTCTTCATGAATTCTGAAGCGTATACGAAGTCCAAGACTTCCTTGTTCTCTGTCTCCAAAATCGACACCTTATCACCCTCCCATGATTTTCTGCCGTTGTGAATGAACAAGATATGATCTCCGATATCGATAACTGAATTCATGTCGTGCGTAATAATGACCGTGGTGGTATTATACTCAAGCGTAATTTCATGAATTAGTTTGTCTATCACTATGGACGTTTGCGGATCGAGGCCCGAATTCGGTTCGTCACAGAACAAATAGGTTGGATTAGGTGAAATTGCCCGAGCAATTCCAACACGCTTCTTCATTCCTCCGCTAAGCTCACCAGGGAATAGTTTGCCGGCATGTGAAAGCTCTACTCTCTCGAGAACTTCAGCAACCCTCACAACCTTCTCTTTGGCCGTCATAGAGGTCAGCATGTCAAGTGGAAACTGCACGTTTTGCTCAACGGTCATAAAATCGAAGAGCGCACTTCCTTGAAAAAGAAAACCAACTTCTCTTCGAATCATCTTACGCTCCTTCATGTTCATTTCGATGAAGTTTCGACCATCATAGAGCACCGTTCCGGTATCTGGATCAACCAAGCCAATAAGGCATCGTGCAAGCGTTGACTTTCCGCTTCCACTCGCGCCAATGATTAGATTGGTCTTACCTGCGTCGAACGTTACGGATATGTCCTTTAAGACCTCCTTATCCCCAAATGCCTTTGATAGTCCCGCTACTTCAATCATATCAGAAGCAGCTGAGTTAAGACATAATTGGTGATTAGAATCAATATCATACTATTCACCACACCGGCCGTACTGGCTCGGCCCACATCCAACGCGCTGCCTGAAGCATAATAGCCATTATAAGCAGGAATGGAAGTTAATAAAAAGGCAAAAACTGAAGTTTTGATCAATGCATACACCACATGAAACGGTCTAAAGTCGAGCTGAATACCTTCTACATAGTCGGTAATAGTCACAATGTCAGTGGCCATCGCGATTAAATAACCTCCACCGATAGAGACAAACATGGAAATAACGATCAGAAATGGATTGATAAATACTGAAGCCAAAATCTTTGGGAGAATCAGGAATGAAGCTGAGTTTACACCCATAATTTCCAACGCATCAATTTGTTCAGAAACGCGCATCAAGCCGATCTCCGACGCAATGTTGGACCCCACTTTTCCAGCCAAAATCAGCGCCATAATAGTGGGACTAAACTCGAGAATGGATGATTGCCGGGTTGTAAAACCTATGGTGTAGGATGGAATGAAAGCGCTATCAATATTCGCAGCAGTCTGAATCGTAATAACCGCTCCCATAAAGAGCGAAATGATCATAATGATGCCTAGCGAATCAAGTCCCAAAGAAATCATTTCGTCAAACAACCTTCGCCGATAGATGGAAAATTTCTCAGGTTTACTAAACACGCGCCATAGCAGCATGATATACTTTCCGAGATGGAAGACAAATGAACCCATTGCGACAAATGTAAATCTAAAACCAAGCGATCGAAATGCTTTTAAACGTAGCTTTACACTATGCGATTATTGAAAACTCTTCTACTTATTTCAACCATCGTTGGTCTATCATCTTGTAAACTCTTCAAAGGAAAGGATTGCGATTGTCCACATTGGAGCCAAGTTAACGTTGAAGAGAAGGCTGTCGTTTATGACAATTCATGAACGAAGATGCATTTGTAAAGCAGATGCAACGATATATGCCAGAGCGCATTTGTCGTATCATTTACTCCTGGCTAGTTAAGTATCCAGTTAAAGTCCGGATCTCGAAACCGCGTAAAACAAAGCTGGGTGATTACCGAATTGGTGGAGGCAGAAAACAGCCTGTTATTTCGGTAAATGGAGACCTAAATCCTTACGCGTTTACGGTAACACTCACCCATGAAATCGCGCATCACATTGATTTTCTTCAGAGAAAAACCCTTGCCACTCCGCATGGTGATTCTTGGAAAGGCGTGTACTCTGAGCTCTTGCTACAACTGCTCGCCGCGAATGCCTTTCCAGACGAATTAACCCCGGCCGTTGCCCGCCACATACAAAACCCAAAAGCTGCCTCATGTTCTGATCCAGCATTGCTCCGTGAATTGCGAGCATACGATCAAGAACCAATGATTGTATTGAGCGATCTTCCTGAAGGCGCTGAGTTCGTAATTGTTTCGAACCAACGGCTTTTCCAAAAGGGCAAATTGAAGCGAACTAGATTTATTTGTACCGAAATCCAAACCAAAAAACGATTTATGGTGCACGGCGAATGTGAAGTGTCGATTAATCATTCGTAACAAAGGTTTAAAACCAACTCTTTCTAGGAAACCTACATTTGGCGCCTTAAAGTGATTTTAGATGAATAAGAATGTACACTGTGTAATAATGGCCGGTGGAGTCGGTAGCCGATTCTGGCCAATGAGTAGGCAAAATATGCCAAAGCAGTATTTAGATATACTCGGAACTGGCTCTTCCTTAATCCAGCTGACACACGATCGTTTCAGCAACATTTGTTCGGAAGAAAATTTCATGGTTGTAACCTCTGATGCTTACGCCGAATTGACGAAGGAGCATTTGCCCAAGCTTACCAAGGATCAAATATTACTCGAGCCTAACCGCAAGAATACGGCTCCATGTATTGCCTATGCCGCCTACAAGCTTTACAAAGACAATCCAGATTCGATCATGCTTATTTCCCCTGCAGATCACATCATATTAAAACAAGACCCGTTCAATCAAGCTGTTGAAGAGGGAATAAAACACGCCACGGAAACAGGAAATCTCGTCACTCTGGGAATTCAACCTACTCGTCCTGATTCAGGATATGGTTATATCCAATTCCATCGTGATAGCAGCTACGATGCACAGTCTATTCGAAAGGTGAAAACGTTTACAGAAAAACCATCTACAGAAATGGCATTGCAATTTTTGCAAAGCGGCGATTTCTATTGGAATAGCGGCATGTTCATTTGGAAAACATCGTCCATCGTTGAAGCCTTTAAACAACACCTACCCGAAATGGCAGAGGCGTTTGAGTCTTGCTCTGACGCATATTGGACAGAAGGAGAATCGGCTGCGATCGACTCTATCTACTCCAGCTGCGAAAGCATTTCCATTGATTATGGAATTATGGAAAAGGCTGCGAATGTGGATGTTGTTCTTGGTCAAGATTTTGGATGGTCAGATCTTGGGACTTGGGGTTCACTTTACGAACAAATGCACGAAGAGCGCGGTTCAAATGTTGTTTTGGGCGATCAAGTCAACGTTTATGACAGCACCGATTCCATGATTATGATTCCGAAAGACAAGCTTGCTGTTATCCAAGGCTTAAGCAATTACATTGTAATTGACACCGAGGATGCATTACTCATCTGTCAGAAAGACGAAGAGCAAAAGATCAAGAAGTTTGTTGAGGATCTTAAATCGCAAGGCAAGAAAAAGTTCCTCTAACCTAAGCTACCGATCATCTTACTTGGATCTACCCACTGATCAAACTCGTCTGCGCTTAAGTATCCCAAATTCACAGATTCTTCCTTCAACGTGGTTCCATTTTTATGCGCTGTCTTTGCAATTTTTGCCGCGGCCTCGTACCCAATCTTGGTATTCAACGCCGTAACAAGCATCAATGAATTATCCAAATTCTGCTTGATCCGTGCTTCGTTCGGCTCAATGCCTACCGCGCAGTTATCGTTGAAGGAAGCACATGCATCACCAATAAGTCGCGCGCTCATCAATAGATTAAAGGCCATCATTGGTTTGAACACATTCAGTTCGAAGTGTCCATTCATTCCACCAACGGTAACGGCGACATCATTTCCCATGACCTGAGCACAAACCATGGTCAATGCTTCACACTGGGTTGGATTCACTTTGCCCGGCATAATACTCGATCCAGGTTCATTTTCAGGTATGGTCAGTTCCCCAATTCCACATCGTGGCCCACTCGCCAAGAGACGAATATCATTTCCAATTTTCATTAAGCTCACTGCCAATTGCTTTAGCGCTCCATGTGACTCAACGATGGCATCGTGTGCCGCCAATGCCTCAAACTTATTTTCAGCCGTTCTAAACGGATGCCCCGTGAAGGCTGCGATCTTCTCAGCCACAAGTGGAGCATAGCCCTCAGGCGTGTTTATACCCGTACCCACAGCTGTGCCACCAAGGGCAACCTCACTTAAATGGTCGAGTGTATTTCGCAACGCTCGTAATCCATGATCGAGCTGAGACACATATCCGCTTAGTTCCTGACCAACAGTAAGTGGCGTCGCGTCCATCAAATGGGTACGACCAATCTTTACCACATTCATAAACTCCTTGCTCTTGGAGGCGAGGGTATCTCTTAGTTTTTCCACACCGGGAATGGTGGTTTCCACTACCATCTTATAACTAGCAATGTGCATTCCAGTTGGGAATGTATCGTTGGAAGATTGAGATTTATTCACGTCGTCGTTTGGATGAATAACATTGTCGCCTTCTCCAAGTGTTCCGCCATTGAGCACGTGCGCCCGATTGCTCACCACCTCATTCATATTCATGTTTGATTGCGTGCCAGAACCAGTTTGCCAAACCACCAATGGAAACTGATCGTCGTGCTTTCCATCGAGAATTTCATCACACACAGCCGAGATTAGATCCCGCTTTTTTTCAGTCACAACACCCAAATCGCAGTTTGCATGGGCGGCTGCTTTTTTCAGGTACGCGAAGCCATAAACCACCTCGAGCGGCATGCTCGCCTCGGCTCCAATCTTAAAGTTGTTTCTTGATCTTTCGGTTTGGGCGCCCCAGTATTTTGATGCTGGAACTTTTACTTCACCCATGGTGTCGTGCTCGATTCTAAAATCCATCGCTAATTAGTTGATAATATTTTTCAAAGTTGAATTATATTCGCTGTCAAATGTAAAAATGCCATGGGCGAATATTTCGGCTTCTTTGTTTTTCTTGGTTTTTTCTTAATGGCCTTCTGGATTCTTCTATTCTTAGTTGGATTTTTAGGCTACTGGGCTACTATGGGCGCTCTCAACAGCCTCATGCCTAGCATGTTTGAGAAAAAAGAAGATGAGATTGCAAAGGAAATGGAAGCTTAAGCTTCCTCCTCTCCGTCGTAGGTCAGCTTGCCTGACCACCACATCAAAAATCCTGTCAGAAACGCGTCAATGTCTCCATTGAGCACGGCGTCCGCATTCGTGGTTTCTACTCCAGTGCGCACATCTTTCACCATTTTGTACGGGTGCAAGACGTAATTCCGAATCTGACTACCCCATTCTATCTTTTTCTTATTAGCCTCTATTTCGGCCTGTTTTGCGCGCCGTTCTTCCAACTCAACTTCATAAAGTCTGGATTTCAAAAGTTGAATTGCCTTTTCGCGATTTTGAAGCTGTGAACGAGATTCAGTGTTTTCAATGATGATACCAGATGGCTTATGCTTCAGACGGACCCCTGTCTCCACCTTATTCACATTCTGACCTCCTGCCCCACCCGATCGGAAGGTATCCCAATCAATATCGGAGGGATTAACTTGAATGTCTATTGAGTCATCAACCAATGGATATACGTAGACCGAAACAAAGGATGTGTGCCGCTTGGCATTGGAATCGAATGGAGAAATACGCACCAATCGATGCACGCCATTTTCACCTTTTAGATATCCAAATGCAAAATCTCCAGAAATCTCAAGGGTAACTGTCTTCACGCCCGCTACATCGCCCTCTTGATAATTAAGTTCCTTGATTTTGTATCCCGCTTTTTCTGCCCACATGAGATACATTCTCATGAGCATGGAAGCCCAGTCACAACTTTCGGTACCTCCTGCCCCAGCAGTAATTTGGAGCACAGCATCGAAGCTATCCTCCTCCGCGCTGAGCATATTTTTCATTTCAAGATCTTCAAGCAGCGCGCTCAGTTTCGAATGTTGCGCTTCAACCTCTTCTGCTGAGCCTTCGCCTTCCTTGAAAAAATCATAGAGAATCGTGAGATCATCCACTGCATTGGAAATCTCGTCAAATGCATTGGTCCAGACCTTCTTCTTATTGATCTGTTTTACAACAAGCTCCGCTTTCTTAGGGTCATCCCAAAAGTTTGGATCGTGCGTCTTCTGCTCTTCGTCTAATATTTGGGCTTTCTTATGATCAATGTCAAAGGTCCCCCTCAACGCGTCCAGGCGCCCGACCATCACACGGATGTCGTCTAGTGTTATCATAGTCGCGAATGTAATGTTCAAATGATTGAAGCCGCAATCTTTTTCACCTGGGCATCAATTCTTTTAGCATTTGGCCAAATTCTGAAAAGGCGTACCCTTTTCCAACCATGTATCGACTCACTTTTTGCTGTCGTTCGTATTTCGTCCCCGTTACTTCCTTCATCTTTTTGCGAATGAGCTTTTCGATCATCTCAAGATAGTCGTCATCCTCGATTTCCTTCATTCCGATGCGGATCAAGGAATCATGAATTTGGCGTGACCTTAGCTCAACTTTGATTTTATACTTGCCCCACTTTTTGATGTAAAAATGTCCACGGGCGTAGCTCTTCACATAGCGTTCTTCGTTTAACAGATTCTCGTCCATCATTTGCATGATTACATGGTCCACATCTTTCTTCCAAAGCCCCATGTCATAAAGCTTTTCACGTAATTCCTTATGGCAACGTTCCCTATAGTTGCAGTAAGTGCGTGCCTTAATAACCGCCTCGTCGATGGATAGCTTTTGTTTCGGAATCACTGGTCAAATCTAAACTGAAAAATGACGTAAAAAGTCTAACCTCAAAGGTGTACAAGAATATTAGGTGCCATCAAATGAAAAAATTCAATTTCAGAGACGCATGCCTATCTGCCAGACTTGATATCCTTTCATACAGCAGTACTGCATAGTTTACAAATACGAAACTTCTTAAACCCACTTTTCAGATCCTTAACCTTAATTCAACGTGACTAATGCTCTCTTGAACATTCCATCACAAATGCATGATTTAAGAATAAGATCAATCTAAGGTCATTACAGAGCCCCTTCGAGAAGTTTGCACAAACAAATAATACAAACCATGAAACAACTTTTTACTTCTGCAATTTTTGCTTTTTGCTTTATTTCTGTGCACGCTCAAATCACACTCAGTCATTTAAGCACTTACCACACCAACGTGTTCGACGAGGGCTCAGCGGAAACTATAACCTATGACAAGCTATCGAAAAGGTTATTCTTTTCGAACGCTAACGAAAACTCAATCGGAGTACTCGATTTCTCAGATCCAAGCTCTATATCATTACTAACTGAAATAGACTTAAGCAGCTTTGGAGCTGGAGTTAACAGTGTTAGCTCATACAACGGCAATATCGCAGTGGCTGTAGAAGGTGATGGAACGCTAGATCGAGGAAGGATTGTATTCTTCGATTCAAGTGGCACCTACCTATCCGATGTTGAAGCAGGATACCTTCCTGACATGGTGACGTTTTCCCATGACGGTTTAATGGTTGTTGCGGCCAATGAGGGTGAGCCTAATGATGAATGGACAGAAGACCCTCCGGGTTCAGTTACAATTATCGATCTTTCGGGAGGTATCTTAAACCTCTCTCAGTCAAATGTTACTGAAATTGTTCTTGGTGATTACACTGGATCATGGGATGATGTTCGAATTTTTGGACAAGCCATTCCATTCGAAGGTGACTTTCAGAACGAGGATACCATCAACTATGATTCTGTATTTGTTGATTGGAATCAATACAATCTGGCGGGAAATAGCCGACAGTGGCATGAATTTAATTACCCTTCGGGTTCAGATACTATTTTCAGCCGAATTTCAGGATATGATGGTGGTTGTCAACACAATGAAGACTTTTTAATTTCAACGCCCATCTCCCTTGATGGTTTTGATAAAGCCAGTCTATCATTTGAAAGTGCCTACAATTTTAGCGGGCCTGGTTTAGAGCTTTGGATAGCCACAGATTTTGATGGTTCAAATGTTAATGGAGCTACATGGGTTGACCATACCAATGATGCAACTTGGCCCAGCGCAGCAAATTATACCTGGCAACATTCGGGTGAGATTGATATGAGTGACTATTTAGGTGAAGAAGTACACATTGCATTTCGTTACACTTCAACAGACTCTACCGGATGCTCAACATGGGAAGTGGACGAGGTAATCGTGACTGGAGGTCATGATGATGAAGACAATCTTGAACCAGAATACGTTGCCATTTCGAATGATAATCAAACGGCTTTTGTTGCATTGCAGGAAAACAATGCGCTCGCCGTTATTGATCTGTCATCCAAATCAATCTCGTCAATAGTTCCCTTTGGCACTAAGGATCATTCAATAAATGGAAATGGGATGGATGCCAGCAACGAGGATGGTGAAATAAACATAACTACCTATCCATTTAAGGGGTTGTATTTGCCAGATGCGATAGCGAGCACGGATATTGATGGCGCAACATATGTCTTCACGGCAAACGAAGGAGATTCGCGCGACTATGACGCATATAGTGAAGAAGAGCGCCTTAAAGATCTAGATCTGGATCCAACTAATTTCCCCGATGCTGAAACGCTTCAAGAAGAGGAAAACGGCGGACGCATTAAAGTTACGACCTCCATGGGAGATACTGATGGTGACGGTGACTACGATGAAATATATACCTACGGAGGTCGATCATTTAGTATTTGGACCTCCTCAGGGGCATTGGTGTATGATTCAGGTGATGAATTCGAGCAAGAAATTGCCGCGGCGTTTCCAAATGACTTCAATTCGACCAACGACGAAAACGATTCCTTTGACAACCGATCAGACGACAAAGGTCCCGAACCTGAGGCAATCGAAGTGGCCAAAATAAATGGTTCGCACTACGCATTTATTGGATGTGAGCGGGTCGGAGGAATCATGGTCTATGATGTATCGACTCCAGCCTCTTCAACATTTGTTCAGTATATAAACAACCGTGACTTCGAAGTTTCCGATGTTGAGACAGAGGCTGTTGGTGACTTAGGCGTAGAGGATATTATTTATATCGCACCAACTGAAGCCGGTGACACAAATGCCTACATAGTTACCTCCAATGAGGTGAGTGGAACTGTCTCTGTCTTCAGAGTGAGCGGTGCTGTTGGTGTAAATGAATTACAGAATGGTCCTTCATTTAACGCCTACCCAAACCCAACACATACCTTACTTCGTATTTCTGTAGAGGATGACTATAGAATAATTGATTTAACCGGAAGAGTGGTCCGCAGCGTCGAAAACACCAAAGTCATTTCATTAGTAGGGCTTGAAAATGGCGTTTACATCATTCAGAATGATCATGGTCAGGCTCAAACTGTGGTAAAAAATTAATTTCCCAACCATAAATCAAAAAAGCCCTTCGCAAATATGCGAAGGGCTTTTTATTTTAAAACAAAATCTCTTTTCCGTCCTTATCCAAGAACTCGTAGTCGAGTAAGGTCATGGCCGTTTTAGGCTCTACATTGACCCATTTTTTAAACTCGCCAAACCATTTTCGTTGGTAACCATATATTCCCTTTTGCAGGTAAGCACTCACAAATGGGTGTGCTGCTACGGTCAACGATTTAGGCTTTTGCTCTTCCATCAATGCACGTAGATTGTTTTCAATCTCATCTACAATTGTGATGGCTGCTTGCACTTCACCCGTTCCATTACATGTGGGGCAAACCTCAGCCGTTTTAATGTCCATTTCTGGCCTCACACGCTGTCGAGTAATCTCTACCAAACCGAATCTACTTACTGGCAACACTTGGTGCTTTGCCCGATCATCCGACATGTATTCCTTCAACTTCGTTTGAAGCATCTTGCGGTTTTCGTTTTGGCGTAGGTCGATAAAGTCAACCACAACCAATCCACCCATGTCGCGCAATCGAAGCTGCCGAGCCACTTCCTCAGCGGACTCAATATTCACCTTCAAGGCATTTGCCTCTTGGTTCGTCTCCGACTTGGCTGTGTTGCCACTATTCACGTCAATTACGTGCATTGCTTCGGTGTGTTCTATCACAAGATAGGCACCGCTCTTCATTGTCACGTGCTTGCCAAATAAGGACTTGATCTGTTTCTCAATCCCATAATGCTCCATCACGTCAATCTTGCCCTTATGAAGCTTGACGATTTTTTCGCTTTCTGGAGCGATGGTTTTCAGGTATGCTGATACATCTTGAAACAGTGCCTCATTGTCAACCACGATTTGGTTAAACGAAGGGCTTAGAAGGTCTCGTAGAATCGCGTTGGTACGGTCGATTTCACCCAAGACCTTTGCAGGCGGCTTAGTAGATGTGAAATTATCGAAGGCTTGTTTCCAGCGATCGGTGAGATTTCGCATGTCTGCATCTAATTCTGCAACACGCTTGTTTTCCGCTACGGTGCGCACGATAACCCCAAAGTTTTTAGGGCGGATGGAAGAAATTAATCTCCGCAACCGTTCGCGCTCTTCGCGGCTTTTAATTTTTTGAGAGACCGAAATTCGGTCGCTAAAGGGAACCAACACAATGAATCTACCAGCAATGCTGATTTCACATGTTAGTCTTGGGCCTTTGGTTGAGATAGGTTCTTTGGCGATCTGTACAAGCATATATCGATTGGGCTTTAACACCTGATCGATTTTACCGCCTTTATCGATGTCTGGCTGAATTTTAAAATCTGTTAATAGACCTGAATTCCGCTTTCCAGTAATTCCTTCCGAAATATATTTCTGCAACGATTGAGCCTGAGGGCCTAAATCGTGGTAATGCAAAAACGCATCTTTTTCATAACCTACGTCAACAAAGGCTGCATTCAGCCCAGGGACGAGTCGTTTTATTCTACCAAGGAAGATATCACCAACGTTAAAGCCTTTATCAAGCTTTTCGTTATGATATTCAATTAATCCTTTGTCTTCAAGAAGAGCAATATTGACTTCACCATCCCCGGTGCGAATGATCATTTCTTTACTGATTTCACTCACTTTGGATATGTTTTATAGCCGGGGGGCTGTTAATGTGAAGAGATTACTTCTTCTTCTTGTGTCGATTCTTTCTCAAACGCTTCTTACGCTTGTGCGTCGCCATCTTGTGACGCTTTCTTTTTTTACCGCTTGGCATTGTGTTTATTTAATTTGATTCAACATTCTCACAGCATCATCACGAAGCTGCGTATTATCTTGTTCATCGGCTACAAATTGTTGCAGATGATTTTTTGCTTGATCTATTTCCCCAAGGTTAAACCTTGCCAACCCTATCCAGTAGTGCGATTCTGAAAACGATGGATCTATTTCCATAACCGCTTCAAAACGCTCTATTACCTTATCCCACTGACTGGTTTGAGCTGAGAATTTTCCCATGTTATACTGTGCTCGAAAATTCGTTGGGTTTTCTTCTGTAATCTTTCGAAGAAGAAGTATACCCTGCATTGGTGCTTCGCTCGCAATTATTGCAAGCGCTGAGTCAATGTCATTTTCCACAGTCGGAGGCTCGCTCATTTGCGAACTTTCGGAACTCAGCCCATCCGAGGATGGTTGGTGAGGAGCAAGAAATAAAAGAACAACGATAGCGCCCGTAAGCCCTATCAAAATCCAATGTCCTGTTTTCAGGTTCATTGAGTTATTTCACGTTAACGTTCTTCTTCACCTTGTCAACAAATGTCTTTGCTGGCTTGAAAGAAGGAATATTGTGTGCAGGAATTATGATCGTGGTATTTTTTGAAATGTTTCTACCCGTTTTTTCAGCTCGCTCTTTTACGATAAAACTTCCAAAACCTCTCAAATAAACATTTTCGTCACGAGCCAATGAGTTCTTCACACTATTCATAAACGCCTCTACTGTGGTCAATACTTCCACCTTGTCAAGACCTGTCTTGTCTGCTATTTCATTGACTATTTCTGCCTTCGTCATAATAAATTGTCTGTTATAAACTTTTGATTTTCAGTGTATTTACCGATTTCAAAAAACGGGCTGCAAATATAGAATCATTTCTTCACATTAAAAATCTGCGTGGAACTATTTTCGCAATCGATTCTTATGAGCGAAACCCATATCATTTCTCGAATTCTCGCACGATGGTACGAAACCAACAAGCGCGACCTTCCGTGGAGGCACACAAAAAATCCCTATTTCATTTGGCTTTCTGAAATCATTCTTCAGCAAACCCGCGTAGAGCAAGGTATGCCATATTATCAAAAGTTTGTTGCGACCTACCCCACAGTGAGATCATTGGCAACTGCACCTGAAGATGATGTGTTAAAGCTATGGCAAGGCTTGGGCTATTATAGCCGAGCTCGAAATCTACAGTTTGCCGCCAAGCAAATCATGTCGGAACATGGCGGCCAATTTCCGACAAACTATGCGCAAATTATTGGCCTAAAGGGCATCGGAATTTATACCGCCTCCGCCATCTCATCCTTCGCTTTTGGATCGAAAAACGCCGTTGTCGACGGCAATGTCATCCGCACACTTACCCGTCTATTCAATATTTCCGATCCAGTAAATAAGCGATCCGTGCAGATTCAAATCCAGGCATTGGCTGATACGCTGCTGGACACATCTGATCCAGGCAGACACAACCAAGCCATGATGGAATTTGGCGCGCTTCACTGCGCTCCTAGGCAGCCTGACTGCCAAAACTGCCCGGTTCAGGCACACTGCGCTTCTTTCGCCGCGGGCACAGTGGATCAAATTCCCTTGAAGGAAAAAGCAAAGGCCAAACGAGATAGACACTTCCACTTTGCCATTGTATCTGACGGTGCGTCAGTTTGCCTCGAGAAACGCGATTCAACTGATATTTGGGCTGGGCTTCATCAGTTTCCATTGATTGAAACAGCACACTCGGATGAGGTATCTAACCATGAAATTGCTGCCTTAATTGGAATAAAAGACATCCAAATTTTAAAAGTGCATGCGCACAAGAAGCATGTTTTAAGCCACCAAAACATTCACAGCCGCTTTTATCATTGTTCTGTACCAGACATGGATAATTCAAAATTCAGCGCCATAAAACTCAGCGAAGTTCATAGGTTTGCTCTTCCTAGGTTAATTGATCGCTATCTAGAAAATCAGGACATTTTTTGAACAAGATTCCTGATGTATTTGAACCCCGATTAATTAAATGTAGGTTTGTTTAAACAAGAAATTTTAGAGCCATGGCTGGAGTAAATAAGGTGATCGTATTAGGGAATTTAGGAGCAGACCCAGAGGTTCGTGTGTTGAGCACTGGAGCCAAAGTTGCCCGATTGCGCATCGCTACCTCTGAGACCTACACAAACAAAGCTGGAGAGCGTGTGACAAACACCGAATGGCATTCTGTGAATGTGTGGAGAGGCCAAGCTGATGTGGCAGAGAAGTATCTTGCTAAAGGTCGACAGGTGTACATCGAAGGGAAATTACGCACCAGAAGCTACGACGACAAAGAGGGCATCACACGATACGTTACCGAAATTGAGGCCGATACCTTGACTTTGATTGGTGGACGACCGGATGGTGATAACTCTGGAGGCGGCGGTCAGCAAACTCAAGCACAGCCACAACAGCAAAAAGCCGAGGCTAAGAAGCCAGCTGCAGCGAAGAATTTACAGCCTGACTCTGCCGATGATGAGTCTTTTGACGATCTTCCATTCTAATTTAACCCCCCGCTAGTGGACCCCGATCCTTTTTCGATCACCCTGCTTTCTGTATTTCAACCCTGGGACATGGGTGTTGTTTTTAGCTTATTGCTCATGGCGGTAATGCTGGTTTTGTCTGCACTTATTAGTGGATCTGAGGTGGCCTACTTCTCTCTTTCACCTCAAGACAGAGAGCAACTGACAGCAGAAAACTCCAAATCGGCGACCCTCGTCACGGACTTGTTATCTAAACCGAACACCCTTCTTGCTACCATACTAATCGGAAACAATCTGGTAAACGTTGCCATCATTATTCTCTCCTCATTCTTGATGGAAATGATGTTTGACTTTGGCGATCGAGACGTGTTAGCGTTTGTAATCCAGGTTATCGCTGTCACGCTTATTATTCTAATTGTTGGTGAAATCTCACCTAAGGTTTATGCGTCTAAACAAGCATATCGCTTGTCGATATTTATGGCCTATCCGCTTTCATTCATGCGAAAGCTATTCGCACCACTTTCTAAAATTATGGTCCGTTCGACGCGCAAAATAAATGCGAAGGCCAAGGAAACGGAAGGCGCTTCAAGCATTACAGCCGACGACCTATCGCACGCAATAGAACTGACCTCCGACAAAAACACGGAAGAGTCTGAAAAACGAATATTAAGCGGCATTGTCAAGTTCGGGACCACCGAAGTGCGTCAGGTTATGACACCTCGAATCGACGTGGAAAGTTTTGACCTCAAGCTCGACTTTAAGACGCTTCAAGAAAAAATTGTAGATCGCGGATTTTCGAGAATTCCGGTGCACGAAGAGACTTTTGACACTGTTGTTGGCGTGCTTTATGTAAAAGACATGCTCCCCCACTTGGATGAAGGGAACGACTTTGACTGGAAGTCGCTTTTAAGGCCTCCGGTATTCGTCACGGAAAACAAAAAACTAGACGATTTGCTGCGGGATTTTCAAGCAACAAAGAATCACATGGCCATTGTGGTGGATGAGTACGGCGGAAGTTCGGGCATAATAACCTTGGAAGATATAATCGAAGAAATTGTCGGAGAAATAAGCGACGAATTTGATGAGGACGACATTGTTTACTCCAAGCTCGATGAGAATAATTACGTTTTTGAAGGAAAAACCGCGCTTATCGATCTCTACCGAATCTTGGACATTGATGGCGATTTATTCGAACAAACCAAAGGGGAAAGCGATTCGATCGCTGGATTTATCCTTGAACTTTGCGGAAGAATCCCAGTGAAGAATGAAAAAATTCGATTTGAACAATATCAATTCACCATCGAAGCCGCAGACAAGCGAAAAGTAAAGCAAGTTAAGGTGACCATTTCAACCTCCGAAGAAGAATGAAAGTCAGGCTATTCATTCTGATTATTGGGATCGCATTCTGTGCGTGTGAGGAAGATTACACCCCCAAAGAGCGCGCCTATGCCCGTATAGAGCTGCCAGCACCCAGCTACATAAGCCCGAGCATAGAAACTTGGGATTGCCCGTATTATTTCGAGGCCTCTAATCAGAGCTTTCTCACGATCGATAAACGCCACCAAAATGAAAATTGCTGGTATAACCTCTACTACCCAAGATATAAAGCCACACTGCATCTAACATACAGTGAGGTGGCGGACGACCTAGCCACTCAAATTGAGGATAACAGAACACTGGCGATGAAACATGTAGGAAAGGCCACAGCGATTAATGAAAGTCGGGTTCAAAACGATTCTGCACGAGTCTATGGTTTGATCTACGAATTCAAGGGAGCGACTGCCAGCGACATGCAGTTTTTCGTTACGGACAGTGCCGCGCACTTTTTGCGGGGATCGCTCTATTTTAATGTGAAGCCCAACAAGGATTCTTTGGCTCCAGTGATTGACTACATCAAGGCGGATATTCGTCATATGATCTCAACCTTAGTCTGGACGGATCACGATTCCAGCTCTGTAGAAGCAACAAAGTAGGTTGCGCTATGAACCAGCCAAACGGCCGAAAGCAAGGTGATTAGCGCCATCACTTGATGCACTACAGCAAACGATGTTGGGACGGCCAGAAGCAATGTTGCGACTCCCAGAGTGAATTGAAGCAACACCATTCCCAAAACTACCATCGCAGGTTTCCGAATATGGTCAGATTGAGTTTGTGCCGATCGCACAATCAAGAAACTGGCTGCTAGAATGACCAACGCCAAGGTTCTATGCACGAACTGAACACCAGATCCGCCTTCCAAAAAGTTTAAGATTAAGGGATCCATGGCCCAAACGCTGGGAGCCACCAAGGAGCCGTCCATCAACGGCCATGTATTGTGTATCCATCCAGCACGCAGACCGGCAACAAATCCGCCGTAAATTATTTGAAGCACCAAGGCTGCGAAAAACCAAATGGCTCCCTTCTGAATCGGCGAACGGTCGGCCCTCAATTTACCGTGCCGATTGTAATTAAGCATGACCCAAAAAATGTAGGCACATGTGAGAAACGCGGTAACTAAATGAGCAGAAAGTCTAAAATGGCTGACACGCGGCACGTCGGAAAGACCACTTTTCACCATGAACCATCCGAGAATTGCCTGAAAGGCTCCGAGAAAAAATATGATTCCGAATTGCGGCAGCATATCCCTTGGAATGGATCTCTTCACCCAGAAAAAAATGAATGGAATAAGGAATACGATTCCGATCATTCTTCCAAACATTCGATGAATGTATTCCCACCAAAAGATTGATTTGAAATCTTCGATTTGAAAGTGTTCATGCAGTTCTTTGAATTCGGGCGATGTCTGATATCGTTCAAATTCCGCGACCCATTCACCATCGTTCATCGGCGGCAGCGATCCCGTAAACGTCCAATGCACCATGGACAAACCGGAGTGTGTTAGCCGCGTTAACCCACCGATGGACACCATTATTAAGATTAGAAGAATGCCAGTGGCCAACCAAATGGTAACACTTCGGGCTGGTGAAAATGGTCTTATCATGAATCTAAATTAGTTACTTACGAAGCAAGTAAATGACTTAGAACAATGACCGAAAAACATCAAAAATGTTCGGAAACTTGAATGTAAAGTTTTGATCTTCCCTGTTTTTCTCAGACTTATCCGCCTGTGATGAAGGAACACCCCGCTCCATGATGCCTTGCGCATCAACGCTTATACTCACACTGATTGGGTCAACCCCGTTTGATACACTGGTGTCGCCTTTCACGAACCCCATTGCAGCGGTCAACATAAATGAGAATAAAATGAACTTTGAAAAATAACTCTTCACACGGCAAATGTAATCGTAAAGTTCACACCTTCAAAACATTAAACAAAAGTGTGTCTAGAGTGAAAATTGCGATCAATTGGCTACGCTCTCGAGGTGCTATAAACCCCATATTTGCGGTACGCGACAAACATGAGTACAGAAACACAAACTGAAGAAATGTCTTTCCTTGATCACCTCGAGGTGCTTCGGTGGCATTTGGTGCGATCCATTATAGCGATTATGCTCGGTGCTATCGGTGCCTTTATTGCCAAAGGGTTTGTTTTTGACGTACTCATTTTTGGACCTAAAAAGCCGGACTTTCCAACGTATCGATTTCTCTGTAAGATGAGCGATAAGATGAGTGAACTCGTGCCAAGTATGTTTCCCGATGGCGCAATTTGCATAGGGCAGGATTTGCCAGACTTGGTAAACCTTTCCATGGCGGGCCAGTTTAGCGCACACATCCTCATATCGCTTGTGGCAGGTTTGATAATCGCCTTTCCCTATTTGATCTGGGAAGTTTGGAGGTTTATAAGCCCAGGCCTAAGCTCATCGGAGCGCAAGCACGCTCGGGGGTTTGTTGCAGCCACCACGTTCTTATTTCTTAGTGGCGTGTCATTTGGCTACTACGTCATAAGCCCCTTATCGATCAACTTCTTTTTAAACTATCAAGTCAGTGACGCCGTTCTAAACAACCCTACACTTACCACGTACATTTCACTAATCACCACCGTAGTTCTAGCCTGCGGGGCAGTCTTTGAGCTTCCGGTCTTGGTTTATTTCTTGACCCGCGCGGGCATTTTGTCTCCTAAGGTGCTGCGTGCGTTTCGGCGGCATGCGATCGTTGGTGCGTTGGTCTTGTCTGCAGTTATTACTCCGCCAGACATTTTTAGTCAAGTCCTTGTAACGATTCCCATCATTGTTCTGTACGAAATCAGCATTCGGATTTCGGGCATTGTGGCCAAACCCAAGCAGGATTAAACGTGTGGCTGAACGCATTTATGGATTCGCCAGTAAAACATATCATTCGGCTCCTAGCAATTTTGGTTTTAGGGCTTTTGGCGAATTCGCTGAGCGCCCAACAAACGATTGTAGTGGGTAAGGTGTTCGAAGCCGAAACAAATCTACCAATCCCATTTGCGAATGTCTATTTCAAGGACAGCAAAATCGGCACCACCACGGACGATAAGGGCGCATATAGAATTGAAACGTATTACCCGACAGATTCGCTTCTTGTTACCGTGCTAGGATATCAGCGTGGTGCGCAACGCGTAAAAGCCGACCGATCTCAGGTAGTTGATTTCGAGATGAAAATATCAGGAATTTCACTTGGCCCTGTCACCATAGTTGCAGACAAAAAAGCGAAAGACCCCGCGATTGAAATCATGAAAAAAGTGATTCGAAATAAAAAGGCCAACAATCGCGAGAAGCTCGAAGCATACGAATACAACGTGTACAATAAGATTGAGTTCGACATGAATAATATCAATGAAAGATTCACGAATCAAAAGGTGATGAAGCCGTTTGATTTTGTCTTTGAAAACATTGATAGCACCTCCGAGGAAAAGCCATTTCTTCCGATATTCCTTACTGAATCATTTTCTAGGTATTACTACCGAAAGAGCCCAAAAAGTTCGATGGAACATATTAAAGCGACAAAAGTAGCGGGTGTCAAAAATGAAAGTGTGAGTCAGTTTTTAGGAGATATGTATCAAAACACGAATGTCTATGAAAACTATGTGGACGCTTTTGGAAAAAGCTTCATGAGTCCACTTTCAGATTTTGGAGGCACGTCCTACAAGTATTATCTACTTGATAGTGCCGTAATCAATCGCAAAAAGTGTTTCAAAATCGCCTTCATCCCTAGGCGAAAAGGGGAGCTAGTATTTGAAGGTGAAATGTGGATAAACGATACCACATATGCGTTGAAGGAAATTCAGGCGAAAATTATTGAAGGCGCCAACATCAATTGGATCAACTCGTTTTCGGTGCATCACGTTTACGATCAAGTAGAGAATGAGATTTGGATGCTGACCAAAGAAAACGTCGTTGTCGATTTCAATCTCAGTGAAAAAGCCATTGGCTTTTATGGAAGAAAGACGACTATTTACGACGAATTCATCATAAACGAGAAAAAGGAAAACTCGTTTTACAGCACGTTTAACAATATTCAGGTCGCGGACAGCGCCAATGACATGAGTGACGAATTCTGGAACGAAAAACGTCCGGAAAGCTTAAGCGAAAATGAATTCAAGGTCTATGAAATGGTGGACACCATCCAGCAAATTAGGGCGTTTCGGACATATGTAGATCTCATTACCCTGTTTGTGAATGGCCACTATGAAATGAAGTATGTTGACATTGGCCCATACTTCACAATGGCCAGTTTCAATCAGGTTGAGGGGCTTAGACTACGAGTTGGAGGCCGTACCAATAGCGATTTTAGCACACGATTGGAACTTAGCGGATATCTTGCCTATGGCACCAAGGATCAACGATTTAAATACCACGCTGCTTCGCGCTTTTTCATCTCGAAAAGCCCCCGACAAATCATACATCTCAGTACCCGAAAAGACCTAGAGCAGCTTGGCCAAAGCGCGAACGCGTGGAGAACGGACAACATTTTATCATCCGTATTTCGAAGGGCGCCTTTCCGATTCAACGCTTATGAAGAGTATAAAGGCGGGTATGAGGTTGAGTTCATTCCGGGCTTTAGCACCAAGTTCGAATTTGGCCGAAAAGATATTTGGTCCGTTGGCGACGTGCTGTTTCAACGCGAAAACGGTGATGGATCGGTGTATGACATTAACCGCATAAGCACCGCTGAAGTAGGAATTAACGTTCGTTTCGCATACCGAGAATCCTTTATCAGCGGAGACCTTGATCGGATCAGTCTAGGTACTAAATTTCCGATTCTAGAATTTAACGCTCGGCTTGGCATCAAGGGTTTTCTTGGCGGAGATTATGAATACCAAAGGGTGTCGTTGCGTATATCTGATCGCTTTCCAATCAATCCGATTGGTCAAAGTGAATTTATTCTAGAAGCTGGAAAAATTTGGGGAACCGTGCCCTATCCACTGCTTCAAATGTTTCCAGGCAATCAGACATATTTCTATGACGACTATGCCTACAACCTGATGAACTACTACGAATTTATCAGCGACCAGTGGGTCACCCTTTTCTACACGCATCACTTCAATGGGCTGTTTTTCAACAAGGTACCCTTATTCAGAAAGCTAAAATGGCGAGAGGTGGCAACGATGCGAAGTGCCATCGGCGGATTGAGTAACAAGCACAAAGCAGAGCTCCAATTTCCAGCAAATCTGTATGATTTAAACAAGCCTTACTTCGAGGCGGGAGTTGGTGTCGAGAATATTTTAAAGATTTTTAGGGTTGATGCTATCTGGAGATTATCATATTTGAGCAATCCAAACGTGGTTCCGTTTGGAGTTCGACTTACCTTTCAAATTGAGTTTTAGTCCATGAAACTGGAAGCCACAGATCTCGTTAAAAAATACCGCAGCAGAACCGTTGTTAAAGGCGTCTCTGTAAATGTGGAACAAGGTGAAATTGTAGGATTGCTTGGGCCAAACGGCGCTGGTAAGACCACTACATTCTATATGATCGTTGGGCTCATAAAGCCAAACGAAGGAAGGATTCACCTCGATGGCAAGGACATTACTGGCCTTCCTATGTACAAGAGAGCGATACAAGGCGTTGGGTATTTACCACAGGAAGCTTCGGTTTTCAGAAAACTCAGTGTGGAAGACAATATCAAGGCGGTGTTGGAAATGAAACGCGGCCTAAGCAAGGCAGAACAATCAGAGAAATTGGAGAGTTTACTCGATGAGTTTGGTTTGCAACTAGTGCGCAAAAACAGAGGTGATTTACTCTCTGGAGGAGAGCGAAGACGAACCGAAATAGCGCGTGCTTTGGCATCAGATCCAAGTTTCATCTTGCTCGACGAACCCTTCGCCGGAGTTGACCCTATTGCAGTGGAGGACATTCAGTTTATAGTTTCCACGTTAAAAAGCAAAAACATCGGCATACTCATTACCGACCACAACGTACAAGAAACACTTTCCATTACGGATCGGGCATATTTGCTTTTTGAAGGGAACATTCTCAAAGCTGGGTCGGCCGAGGAGTTGGCTGGTGATCCAGAAGTGCGGAGAGTATATCTAGGTCAGAATTTCGAATTGAAAAAGAAAAACAATTCCTTGAGCGACTTTTGGAAAACGCTCTCGCCGTTGGAGATTGCAAGCGTATATCAACATAGATACGAAACGTTGATGGAGGCGTCGAAAGGAGAATTTGATTCGTTTATCCAGTCACAATTTCTAACCATTGATGACCTAAAGGATATTATTTCACGTGCTCAGCAAAGCGGTCTGTCAATTGATCCAGATGCTTGTTCGAGGTGCAGCTCTCATAAACTGCAAATCACCAAGGAAGAAAAGGTGAAGACAGGCAAGTACGAAGGTGCAGGCGCCATGGCCGGAGGCTCTGTACCAATGGTAGAAAAGAAAACGTGTAAGGTGTGTGGGTTCATCGTAGATGACCCAAATGCCTAATTAGCTGGACAGCGTAAACGTGTAGCTCTCGACTATTTGGTTGCAAAGCAATCGCTTGCAAGCGTCATCCACTTTTGAATTAGCATCAGACTCGTCAGAAGCGTCAACTTCTAAAGTAATGTGCTTCCCAATTCGAACGTTTGTGATTTCACTTAGTCCTAAATTCCCCATTGATGATGACACCGCTTTTCCTTGAGGATCAAGCAAATTGGCGTGTGGCATGATGTCGATTTCAGCTTTGAATTTCATTCGAATTGGTATCTGTTTTTGGAGCGTCAAAAATGGCATAAATCCATGAAAGCACGAAATAGCCAAGGATAAAAATCGGCCAAATTAAATAGTCGATCAAGCCTATCTCAAACGGAAGAAAGTCCGTGTAAGGAATTACGAAAATGATATAGCAAAGGACCACCCAAATAAAAATCCCATATCGCCACATATTCTCCTTCCATTTCAATCCATGAAATTTGAGTGATAGCATTGGTATCGGAAGCACCATCATTGCGGCTAAAACAACGCTCAAAATCTGATAAAACACCGTGCTGTAAAGCAGCTTCACCACACCATAGTCAGAAGCATCCCAACGTCGTTCGCCACCTATAATGTCGATAAATGAGTCGGAAAGCAGATAATAAAAGTTCAAATGGTAGTGCGCCTCCAGCACTATTGGAATACTAATAACCGCCATGCACATCGCAGGTGTCGGAAGGCCCAAGAAGTGTGGACGTCTTGTTTCATCTAGATTAAAGACCGCTAGGCGATATGCCGCGGCCATAGGAACTACAAGCGCAACTGAGCATGACAACAAATCAGTCGTTGTCCATTGGCTCAAATCTGTAAAATAGATGCCGCGTGAAATGCTGATCATCTGAAACAAAATCACGCCGGGTAATGCGCCAAACGTGATCATATCAGCCAGGCTATCTAGTTCTGCTCCTAGCTTCCCTTGCACACCTAAAAGCCTTGCCACAAAGCCATCGAAGAAGTCAAGCACCAATGCAATTAGCACGCAATAAACGGCGAGAATCATTTCTTCTTTGGCAATTAAAACGATTCCTAAAACGCCCATTGCTGCATTGCCAAGGGTGAACATGTTTGGAATAAACCGAACTATAGCATTCATAGTGGGCGAAGATATCGTCTTTATCAAAGGAATGAAGAGACAATTTTACCTCTGGTTTTCAGTTATGCTGGCCAAACCAACGACTTAATTCATTCGTACATTTGTGAACACTGCTATGAGAGGAACATCAAGCGTCATTATTGCAATTTTCTTGTTTTCAGGTTCTGCCTTTGCGCAGGCGCCAAAATACAGCAATGAGTTTCTAAACATTGGTGTTGGAGCGCGTGGTCTGGCTATGAGCAAGGCGCAAGTTGCGTCTGTGAACGATGTCACTTCCGCCTACTGGAATCCAGCAGGATTAACGGGAATTCAAGACAACCTGCAAGTCAGCGCACAACATGCTGAATACTTCGCAGGCATTGCCAAATACGACTATGTTGGCGTTGCAACGCGCATTGACGAAACCAGCGCCATTGGCATCACCATGGTGCGATTTGGGGTAGATGATATTCCAAATACCACGCAGTTGATAGACCAAAACGGCCAAGTAAACTATGATCGCATCACTACTTTTTCGGCGGCCGATTATGGATTCTTAGTGAGCTATGCAAAGGAAATTGGTGAAAAAGGACTGAGCGTTGGTGGAAATGCCAAGGTGATTTACCGCCAGGTTGGCGACATGGCTCGAGCCTGGGGTTTCGGAGTAGATGTTGGCGCTCAATATCAATTTGGTAAGTGGCAAGTTGGGGCAGTTGGTCGAGATATTACATCCACGTTCAATTCATGGCGTTATAGCCTTGACTCTACGACCATTGCTGTATTTGAAGCTACCCAAAATGAAATTCCGACCAATGGTTTGGAAGTAACTCTACCTAAAGTTGTGTTAGGCGTTGCTCGAAAATTTGTGATTAAGGACAAGGTTGGCATCATGCCTGAATTCAATGTAGACATTACTACAGATGGAAAGCGCAACGTACTTATCCCAGGCGACCCCTTTAGTTTCGACCCAAATTTAGGTCTCGAACTCTCGTATCAGTCCATCTTTTATATCCGAGGTGGTGTTGGAAACGTGCAGCGTATAAAGGCCGAAATTGGGGACTATAACGAGTACACATTCCAGCCAAATATTGGTGTTGGGGTAACTATAAAGGACATTTTGAGCATCGATTATGCTTTAACTGACATTGGTGATCAAAGTGTTGCACTCTATTCAAATGTTTTCAGTTTAAAACTGGCCTTAAATCGTAAAACCTAGTGCGCGGACTTCTATTGATCATCGCATTTGTGTCCTTATCGTGTGCAGCAATAGGACAGCCATTTGGCAATGAGTGGATAGATTATAGCTCCAATCAACGATACCTAAAATTTGAAGTCGCACATAGTGGCATCTATCGGATAGACCGCTCCACATTGAATTTTGCGCTGCAACAAACAAGCCCCGCGACCAATCTCAATTCAATCGACCCTCGCTCTATTCAGGTCTTTGCTTTTGGTTCAGAGCAGCGCATACATATTGAAGGACAGAATGACGGTTCGTTTGATAGCGGAGACTTTATTGAACTCTATTGTAGATCAAATGATGGTAGTCTGGAGGCGGCCTTTTATCCATCCGAAAACGACCAAACCAATCCATACTATTCGCTTTACTCCGATACGGTCACTTACTTTATCACTTGGTTAACCGATGGATCGTTTTCCACCCAGCGATACAACACGATTCCATATACGGGCGCGGCTGTTTCTCCGATGCCCTATATGCTCATCGAACGCTTACAAAATTTCACAACCCAATACAACGACGGAGAGAATATTGGAGCTGGGGTAACAAACGCTCTATATCATGGTGGTAAGGGATGGGTGAGCAAGATATTTGGTTACAACGGAAACTCCGAACCTACCCTTGCCGCAACCAAGTTCACCACCAAAAATGCCTTTACAGGAATTGGAGCGCCCAACATAAGTGTTGAAATTGGTGTAGTAGGCATGAACCAAGGAGCCGGCGGACCAGATGCCCACCACGTTCGATTCAGGCGCAACAACGGCGGAGGTTTCGTGCAATTCAGCGAGGTCTATCTCGAAAGTTACGCCTACAAGCGACATACAGCACAAATAACTATTGGCGTGCTACCCGCAGATCAATTGCAAGTGGATGCCTATACCAACGCCACCGGTGCGGGAAATGAAACCAGCTCTGATTATAGCGCGCTCTCCTTTGTAAAGTGCACGTTTCCGCATGAACTAGACGTATCCGGCGAAGATTTATCCACGCTGGCATTTATTTCCCCGCAAAGCAGCACCCAATTTCATTTCAACTTGAGCAATTGGGGTGCCGACGCAACAACGTATCTCTATGATCCTGATCTCGGTCGTCGATACGAGTGCACCCAATCGGGAACCACACTTAAAACCAACCTTGAGGCAGGCACACGACGCCAGCTCATAGTCCAAAAAGAGAGCGATGTCGTTCAACTTGGTTCGTCGGATCTTGTTACTGCAGGGAACGCCGGGAAGTTTGCTGATGTTCAATCCATTCAAAAGGATTCAGCCTTCCTATTGGTTCACCACAAAGACCTATTATCAAGCGCGAATGCATACGCAACATATCGAAACTCAACAACGGGCGGGCGGGTCGTTCAAGTCGATATCCAGGAACTATACGATCAATTCGCGTATGGCATCCCGTTTCACCCAGCGTCTATCAGGGGACTTTGTGATTACGCCATTCAAAACTGGAATGTTCCTCCCAAACATCTATTTCTTCTAGGAAAGTCGATTCAGGAGTCGAAGCATCGTAAGTCGGCCACAGCGCGAGCCGAAATACTCGTTCCTACAATGGGCTCTCCTCCTTCGGACAATCTGCTGACAATGGGTTTATCTAACCATCCTTATGCCGCTGCCATTGCAACGGGTCGAATCGCCGCGACCAATAATACCCAAGTCAATACATACCTTAACAAACTCATCGAAGCCGAAAACGCACAGAACAGTATTGTTGCTGAGTATACCATTGGCAAAAAGCTATGGCAAAAACATGTTTTGCACTTTGCTGGCGGGAACAATTCTGAAGAGAACGATCAATTTAGGGGCTGCTTAAACTCCTATAAGAATTCGATTGAAGGGCCGAATTTTGGGGGCAAGGTTTTCCTATTCTCAAAGACCAGCGGAAGCGTCATTGAACAACTTGATTTGGATACCATTCGTGACCTGATCAGTGATGGCGTGGATCATGACCTTTTTCGGACACGGCACCACAACTGGATTTGATTTGAACGTTGACAGCCCAAAGGATTGGGACAACAATGGAAAATATCCGGTAGTGATGGCCAACAGTTGCTACTCAGGAAACATTCACCTTCCAAGCGCATCGGTCTCTAGTATTTCCGAAGAGTATGTATTAATATCCGGACTCGGAGCGATAGCCTTTTTAGCAACCCCAGGCCTGGGCGATCCTCGATACCTAAATACGTATACAGGTCGATTGCATCGGCATATATCTGAACTCGATTATGGAAAAAGTTTGGCTGAGCAAATGCAACTGGCGGCCAACTCCATTGCGCCGAATACTGCCAACAACAACCTTGAACTTGCTTATATCGGAATGGGTCTAGAAATGACATTACACGGCGACCCAGCCTTTATGTTGAATCCTCATGAGAATCCAGAAATGAGCATAAATGATCCTGGGAATGGCCCTCAAGTTCGGTTCGACCCAGCATTTATTACTACTGATGTTGATTCCTTCGATGTGATCGTGGACGTGACAAATCTTGGACGATCTGTGAAAGGACCGATTGAACTCAGAGCAACACGATCCTTTCCTACTAGTAAACAGGACGAAATTCAGTTTCATACGCTAGACGGTATCGGATACAAAGCCGAAGTTGTATTTCGATTTGGCGTGGAACAGGGAGCAGATATTGGCCAGAACGAGTTGACCATTCAAATTGACCTTCCGGGAGACAGCATTCCTGAATTTGACAATTACACGAACAACGAAATCACCTCGATGCAGTTTGAGATAATTGACGGAGACATCGCCCCTGTATTTCCGTACAATTTTGCCGTGGTACCAAATTTCGAACTCACACTAAGAGCCAATACGGGATATCCATTTGCACCATCGAGAGAATACACCATTCAAATCGACACCACAGACACGTACGATAGTCCGTTTTTTACTCAATTCGGTTCGCAAAAAATCACACAAAGTGGTGCCATCGTGGAATGGAATCCAGGACTGAACGCTCATGGGTTCCTGGATAGCACAGTCTTCTTTTGGAGAGTGGCCCCTGTTGACGATTTATCTAAGTGGCGTGAATATAGTTTCCAAGTGATCGCCTCTGAAACGGGCTGGGGACAAGATCATTTTTACCAGTTCAAAAACAACAATTACGACTTCATTACCGGCAACAGAAACAATCGAAGATTTGTGTTTGAAGAGGCTTCCCGAGAGTTGTATGTAAATGTTATTGGTTCATCTCAAACACAATCAGAACATGATGCCACTCGTTTTGAGCTAGATGGTCAAGGCGCTCCGCTGGGTGAACGCGGTGTTGAGCCTGGCGGACAGGCAGCCATGGCAATCGTGGTAATTGACACCATAGACCTTGCTCCATGGGGTTGCTATGGATATGATAAAGGGACATTCTACAATACAGAAAATCAATTCGGAAACAGCAACAACTACTTGGACGATCCGCAAGACAACCGCGCTCGACCCGAGTATTTCTTTTCATTTGAAGCACGCAAGCCAGAGCAAATGGACTCGATGATATCTATGATAACTGAGAAAATTCCCGATGGCTACTACCTTTTGGCATATACACTTCGTTATGCTGATTTTCAGGATACTACATATTGGAAAGATGAACATTTCACTGCTTTTGAGGCACTGTGCGCTGATAGTATTCGATATGTAGAAAATCGAAACCCATATATATTCTTCACTCGAAAGGGGTTTCCAAATACTAGCCGAGAGGAAATTGGCCGAAATCCGACAGACATCATTGACATGCGCGAGAAAATTATCTCAACTGTCAAGCAGGGATCCATATCAGGGCCTGTGGTAGGTCCAGCTATGAATTGGGAATCGTTCCATCTAAAATCTCGAAAATTAGAACCGATTGGCGATGCAATTGAAGCCACCGTTACCTCAACCAACCTGCTCGGTTCAGAAATAATTGAGCAAACATTAATTGCTTCTGGGACCGGTGCTCTTTCAACCATCGATGCTGATTCTGTTTTAGATTTGAATCTCGACTATCATACTTCAGACAATGAAAATGGCACCCCTTCACAACTGGCGTCTTGGCATTTATTGTTTGACCCGGCACCAGATGCGGCTGTGAACCCCGTGCTTGGAACAGCCCTACGTGCGTCCAAAATTTCAGCAGGTGAGGCCTTTCACTTTGGAGCGGCAATTCAGAATATTAGCGACTACGACTTTGGGAAATTCATGGTGCGTTATTGGCTCACAAATCAGGATGGAGATATTCTGCAAGCGGATACCATTCGATACGACAAGTTGTTGGCCACCGAGGTGATTTTCGACTCCATAGAGATTCGCACAATTAGATTAAAGGGACGGCACACCCTCTGGATGGAGGTAAATCCGATGGACACGGAATGGCACAAGGAAGAATATGCCTTCAATAATCGGGCTTACCGATCCTTTACTGTGGATGCAGACAGGAACAATCCCTTGCTAGACGTGACTTTCGATGGCGTGCATATCCTTAACGGTGACATTGTTTCGCCCACACCTGAAATTGTGATGGAACTAAAGGACGACAACACGTATATTCTAATGACAGATACAACATCATTCGATGTGTTCCTGTCGAATCCAACGGGTCAACAACACCGAATTCCGTTCATTCAGCAAGGCGCAGAAATAATGCAATTCGAACCCGCTCTTGATTCCAAAAACAAGGCCCGTGTGACATACAGACCAGCGGCCTTAGCAAATGGCACATACACGCTAAGTGTTATGGGACGAGACGCAACAGGCAATGCCTCTGGTTCTGAAAATTATTCGATCGAATTTGAAGTAATCAACGAAAGCATGGTAACGCAGGTCATGAATTATCCAAACCCGTTTACTACTTCAACACGTTTCGTTTTTACGCTTACTGGCACTAAAATTCCAGACGTATTCACGATTCAAATTCTATCAATTACGGGAAAGGTTGTTCGAGAAATCACCAAGGATGAGTTGGGCCCAATGCATATTGGTAGAAATATTAGCGAATATGCGTGGGACGGGACCGATGAGTATGGCGATAGACTTGCCAATGGCGTGTATATGTACCGCGCCATTATGAAAATTGACGGCGATCATATAGATAGATTGGAATCCGATGCAGACCAATACTTCAAAAAGGAGTTTGGGAAAATGTATCTGTTTAGGTAAAGGGGTTCCCTTTTGTCACACCTTACGTACAACAAAGCTTCTTGGCTCACTCGCTTGCATAGACTATTATTGTTTGGCAGGATGGCAGCGTCTTTGGCTGGAATGCTCAAGAAAAAATAATAGTGACTGTCACCTTATACAATTGTTGTAAGCAATTAAATAAAAAATAAAATGATAAAAAAAACAACTATTACTCTAATTGGGATTCTATTTTTTCATTTAGGAAATGCCCAAAACGCATTGATTATTCCAGACACTTTATCTGGGGCAAACATCAATTTAACCCTACAAAATGGGACAAAACAATTTTTAAGTGGATCGTCAACCAACACAATGGGTGCAAACGGCAATATTCTGGGGCCAACATTAATACTTAATCAAGGTGATTTTGTGAATTTTAATGTTACAAACCAATTGGCAGATACAACTACTATTCATTGGCACGGTATGCACGTATCAGCAGAAAATGATGGGGGTCCTCATACTACAATACCACAAAATACAACTTGGTCGCCAAGTTTCACAATTTTAGATAAAGCAGCAACTTATTGGTATCATCCACATTTGCATCACTTTACAGATAAACACGTTTCAAAAGGGATTGCTGGAATGATAATAGTAAAAGATAACGCAGAAGCGGCTCTTGCTCTACCAAGAACTTATGGTGTTGATGATTTCCCATTAGTAATTCAAACAAAAGATTTTGACAGTAGTAACCAAATCGTAGTACACTCAAATTCAGATGATATTGTAATGGTCAACGCAACAATAGACCCTTTCTTAGATGTGCCGTCTCAGGTAGTACGGTGTAGAGTTTTAAATGGTTCATCACAAAGAGCTTTTAATCTTGGATTGAGTAATAATCAAACTTTTCATCAAATAGCTTCTGATGGTGGATTGTTGTCAGCACCTGTTCAATTAACAAGACTATTATTAGCACCAGGAGAAAGAGCAGAATTACTTATAGATTTTTCAAGTATGAACGGACAAACGGCATTTTTAAAAAGTTATGCTTCTGAATTGCCAAATGGAATATACGGTGCGACAAATCCAGGTATGGGAGCTGGAATGACAATGACTGGTTATAATCCGAACCCATTGAATGGTGCTGACTTTGATGTTCTTCAATTTAACGTAGGAGTACAGACAGTTAATCCCATATCATCAATCCCATCTGGTTTGGTAACTGTTACTCCTATTCCTGAAATTAATTCAAATATTACAAGAACACTGACTTTTTCACCAGTTACAATGGGACCAAATCAGCTTAATGGTGAATTCTTGATAAATGGAGCAACAATGGATTTAAATGTCATTAATTACACAATACCACTTGATAATACTGAAATTTGGGAACTGACTAACCAATCAGGAATTTCGCACCCATTTCATATACACGATGTACAGTTCTATATTTTAACAAGAAATGGAGTTGCTCCCGCAATTAATGAGCAAGGAAGAAAGGATGTAGTTCTGGTTAGACCGCAAGAAACTGTTCGGTTCATAACCAAGTTTGAAACATTTTCAAATGATTCTGTACCCTATATGTACCATTGTCATATGCTGACTCACGAAGATGGTGGAATGATGGGACAATTTGTTGTTTCCAACCCTTTGTCAGTTGCAGACAACCTAATTAACGATTTAGGAATAAGTATTTTTCCGAACCCATCCATTGGAAAAATTACTATTAATTTTAGAGAACACCCATCGAGTATAATCGTATATGATGTTTTGGGAAGAGAGCGAATGACAATCAAAGAATTTGACAATTCGCAACTAACAATAGAAGAAATACCTAAAGGGGTTAATTTCATAATGTTCGAATACGGCAATGAGCGATTTGTTAAAAAATTAATAGTGAATTAAAACTGCTTACAACAATGTGTATAGTGCATAGCACCCTACGGGATGCTACGACACCATACACTAACCGTTAGGCACAATAAAAAGATACAAAAACGTTAGATGAGAATGACGAAAAGAAACTTTGTGATTTTAATGGTTTTCGGAATTACCTCTATGCTAATAATGCTTGAATCCTGTAAAAAGGATGATGATATTATTGACTCAGGCAGAACTGCACTTGACCACGCTTATGAATGTGAAGAAGTATTAGGACCATTGCCGAAATTTAGCTGTGCTGATGCCGTAGAAGTACCTACTACAAAAAATGGAAGCCCAGTAACTTTTCCTTCGGGAGAAGAAGGTAATGGCAGCACAAACCCCAATGACTGTGACCATCCATGGGCTTTTGGAATGGCTTGTCAAACAGGAAATAAAGTAGGTCGCTATCAAGGCTTGAACTCAGATGGTTCTGAAAACCCTGATGTCTTATTTATAACGTTTTGCCGTGATGGTGGGTTAGGCGTAATTGGACATAAACTGTCGACAGGTGAAACTTGCTTTTTTTCAATCGTTGACGATGGTGACCCGAATAATTCTCCGAAACCAGGGGAGAATGGATATAATGAAGCATGGATGACCCCAAGCGTTGTAGCTGCTGATAAATGTCAAAATTGTCATATGGCAAGCCCGTTTTTGCATACACCAGCGGTTGACCAACTAAGAAATCCTGCTGACACATCAGAGTCACTTGTACCATTTACAGGAAACAATCCTTATTCAATTATCGGACAAGAATTTGATCAGCCACATACTACAAATATTCAGAACTCTTGTACATCTTGTCACCGACCTCAATGTACCCAACACTTTGAGAATTATCCTTTGGATGAATTAACTATGCCACCACCATTTCAAAATGCAACTGATTTTGATCATAGTTCAATTTCGGATGCGGACAGACAAGCGATTAGAGATTGGTGTAATACTTTGAATCTTAAATAAATACTGTGCCTAACAAGGTGTATAGTGCATACCCTTCGGGATACGCACCATACACAGACCGTTGGCGGTAATGCTAAAAAACAGATAGCAAAATGAAACTGAATAAAAAGAAAATAATTGCGAGGGAATTTTTAATATTCATTGTTTGTGCTTTGGTATTTGGTTTAGCATTTATTAGCACAATACCTTACAACTATGTTATTGAATCACGAATTGACAATTTAGAAACTACTTCTCAGTCTTTATCTGACAGTATAAATAAGATTCAATTACATTTCTCACCTAAAATCGACAAACAAAAGGAGTTTTTCGAGACTAGCAAATCAAAAGGATGGCTTTCTATAAACGAGAACTATCACGAATTCTGGATAAGACTACAAAAATCAGTTAACAATGATAGACTGAAATACAAGTGGAATAAATTTAGTGCAAATTTTAAGGATGAATTGAAAGATGAAGTAGGGTTTGAAACAGTATCTGATTTTGAAAACTATATAGAAAACAATTCACTAACCCCGGAAGAAGTTGAACAAAATACTAGTGCAGTGAAACTTATCGATGAAAGAGAAACCATTGAAAGCAAAATCCGAACAGAAAAGTATAAACTGATGGATTTTGATGACAGATTGGAATTTTCGTCGGTATGTCTAATGATAATAGGCGTTTTATCTTTTCCATTAAGGTATCTACTCTATGTTATCAAATGGAGCATTAAAACATTAAAACAAAAAGAATGAAGAAATATATTATTGTTACAGCTGTCTTATCTCTTTTCATTTTCAATGACTTGAGCGCACAAAAAGGAAGGCTCAATAAAACAATCGTTTCAGAATTGCCAGTTAGCTGTATTCAAATAAGCCCAGACAAGAAGTTAATTGCCATAGCTGATGATACTGAAGACCCACTTGGATTTCAGGAACTTGATGAGGCATTTAAAATTACCGTAGTAAATTCATCGGATTACACAGAAAAATTTGAACTCTCGGGACATGAAGAATCCATTGAGGCAATTAATTTCAGTTTGGATTCAAAACAACTGATTTCAACTGACAAAGGTGGCGAAATTAAAGTCTGGGACTTAACCAATGGCACGGAAGTCATAAGCATAAAAACAGGTGAATGGGTACACAATGCAAAATTTAGTAGTTCAGGTGATGAATTTATCGCAATTCAAGGCTATGAGAAAGTTGCTCTGCTCTATGATATTAAAGGAAACTTGATAGCAAAATTGCAAGTCAACAAACAGATAAATGACTTTGACTATAACCCTAAAACAAATCAAATATATTTTGGCTGTCATGATGAATTTCAAGTTTGGTCGCTCGTCACAAGAAAATTGACTGATAAAATTCCTTTTGAGGGATTGATGTGTATGTCATTTAACCATGATTTCTCAAATCTTGCAATAGGAACCTCTAACGGAGAAATCATCATACTAACACCCGACTTAAAAGAAATCAAAAGATTAAAAGGCCACTTTAAACCAGTGCTATCTATAAGTTTCAGTTTTGACAATAAAAAATTAGCGTCCGCAAGTTCGGACCAAACTGCAAGGGTTTGGGATTTGAAAAAAGAAAGTGAAATTCTTCAATTGACTAATGAACATAAAGGAACTGTTTCATCCATAGAATTCATTTCGGACAATTACGAATTCATGACAGGAGGAGAAAATAAAGAATTGAAAGCATGGAAATAAGCACATACCGCCAACAAAAGCTATACGTAATGCGGGTTTTAGTGGTAAATTGAGAGTAAATGATTATTAACAAACATATCGCTAGGTGGACAATGCAGTGCTCTTTAACCCCGCACTACGAATAGCCGAGACCGTTGGCGTGCATGTAAAACAGATAATGAGCAGAGTAGAAAAAATATGGACTGACTTAAAGGACTTGACAACCGATGCTCAAGTTTTAAGCTATTGGGAAAACCAACAGTCCAGAATTTTGGAAAACCTAAAAACTGCGGACTCGAACTTTGATACGGTAACGAATATTATACATCGACTTGCAAAATCGCTTAACAACAGAGAGAAGTATTCTGCTGTTTATTACCTATACAAAGCGGGCTATCAACCGATAGAAAATAAACTCAATCAGACTGACCAATTAAACGAAGTAAAATACGAACTCGGACGCGGACTTCACCACAACAGAAAATACGACCATTCTAAAAGACTTTTTAATGAGTTAGCAAATACAGACTTTGACACAAGCCGAATTGAAGGATGGTGGAATCAAACAGCCTTTGCGAGTACACGAGAAAGAGTTTGGTTCAAAACAGACGTGTTACCTGCAATTGGAAGATTTGCAATTATGGTTGCCTACATTCTGATTGCTATTAAAACAGAAGAGTTTCTAATCTCAACAACAGTTTTCATCGTTCTTTTTGAGCTTTACGAGACTTGGTGGTATCAATACAGAGTCTCCAGTTATTTAAAGGAATTTGAAGGTTTTGCAGAGACCGCAGACATTAAAAAGAATATCAAGAAAAAGATAATGATTGAACTTGGGATTTCACTCCTGTTCTATCCTATTTACCTTTTGAAACAAGAATGGTTACTTCCATTGGTTTTGATAATTGCAGTTTATTTCCAGGTTTTCCATTACGGACTGAATTACTACTATTTACCAAAATTGATAGGAGAATTAAATAGAAAAAACACGACACGCCAACAAGGTGTATAGTGCATACCCTGCGGGATACGCACCATACACAGAACGTTGGCATTCATTAGAAAAAAGACAGAACATTGAACCAAATTGATGATTTCATATTAAAACTTTCGCTCGTTCAGAAAACAAATGACACGACCAATCTTTATTATGGTAATAGTAGAGAAAGTCAAATAAGGAGAAACAATCTGAAAGTTTATTTGACTAAAATGAAAAATCTCAATCCCAAGTATTTGCTTTTAGGAGAAGCTCCAGGGTACAAAGGTTGTCGTCTTTCAGGAATTGGCTTTACAAGCGAAAAGGTTTTGTCTGACAATCCATTCTTTAATAACGAACGGATTGAATTCATAAATGAAACTGACAAATTGGAAAGTGAAATTTCTGCAACGATTGTGTGGTCTGAAATCTCCAGACTAGCTTCAAAGCCACTAATTTGGAATATTTTTCCTTTCCACCCCCATTCTGCCACAGACATTCAATCTAATAGAACACCGACAAATACGGAACTAGAAGAAGGTAAAAGATTTTTAAGAGACCTCTTGCAAATTTTTGAAATTCAAAAAATTATAGCTCTAGGCAGAAAACCTGAATCACAACTGACTGATATAGAAATACCAAGTGCTTATGTTCGACACCCTGCAAATGGTGGGAAAAATCTTTTTATTGCAGGAATTAATAATGAAATGAATATCTAAAAAATGGCATTATATAAGATAAAACAACAACTCGAGTACATAAAGGAAAAGCCTTTCAAACTAGAGAAAGAAATACAAGACATAACAGAACAAAACCTTAAGACCGTATTCGGACTTGACTTTGTAAAATCTGAATTTGCTCTTAATAATTTCAGAATTGATACATTGGCATTTGATAAAGAAGCAAACGCTTTTGTAATCATAGAATACAAACGAGACAAAAACTTTAGCGTAATAGACCAAGGATATGCCTACTTGTCATTAATGCTAAACAACAAGGCAGATTTCATTCTCGAATTCAATGAAAATTTAGATAAGACATTAAAACGAAATGACGTTGATTGGTCTCAATCAAGAGTTCTATTCGTCTCCCCAGCATTTACCAATTACCAAAGAGAAGCTATAAACTTCAAAGATTTACCAATTGAACTTTGGGAAGTAAAAAGGTTTGAAAACGAAACAGTTTCATTTGACCAAATTCAAAAAGCAGGTGCTCAAGAAAGTATAAAAACAATTTCTAAAACGGATAATACTATTGACAATGTTGCTAAAGAAATAAAGGTTTATTCGGAGCAAGAGCATTTAGAAAATGTGACCGAAGAAATCAAAGAGCTTTATGAAAAACTGAAAAGTGCAATCCTGAATTTCGACAACATTGAAGTAAAACCTAAAAAGAAATATATAGCCTTTGTTTCAGGTCGTAATGTAATTGACATTCACCCACAACGAAAAGCACTTAAAATGTGGCTGAATATGAATATTGGGGAACTTGACGACCCGAAAAACTTAATGAGAGACGTTTCGACAACAGGTCATTGGGGAAATGGAGATTACGAACTGCAAATCAACTCTGATGATGATTTGGAATACATTTTAAGTCTTGTGAAACAGTCAATTAAGAAGAATAAAAAATAACGAAATGCCAACAATGGGTATAGTGCATAGCACCCTGCGGGATGCTACGACACCATACCCGGAACGTTAGCCCAATTCATCATCCGTTAGCTTGGCCTGTTGCGTAAGCGACAAGTAGACCTGAACAAGCGTTAACACATCCTTTTCGCAGTATTTAACGATACGCTCCAAATCATTTTCTTCCCAATACACCCCGGCCACTTGGCTTCCATCAATATCATCCTTCGGAGATGGGATATCGAAGACATGGGCCAATAGCTTTAATGACGTGAAATTTTTGAAATCTCCAAATTTCCACATCTGCATCGTATCGAGGTGTGCCACTTCCCAAGGCTTTTTACCAGCAGTATCAAGCATTCGCGGCACTTTCACTCCGTTTATAAGCATCCTTCGAGCAATGTATGGAAAGTCAAATTCCTTTCCATTGTGCCCACACAAAAGATGATCCGGACCATTAAAATGCTTCATCAATAGGTCGGCAAATTCTTGTAATAGCACTTTTTCATCATCACCATAAAACGATTTTAAGCGTAATTCTCTTTGCATTCCTTTTTGACCTACAATGCCCACAGATATGCAGACAATGCGCCCGAATTCTGCATATATACCTGCGCGATCGTACGTTGACTCAACCGTATCTTCTTCTTCCCGGATTAGAAATTTAGCCTTGTCGCCCCATAGCTTTTGATACGCGTCTGGAGCATCATCGAAGCTTTTGTATTGTGGAATCGTTTCAATATCGAGGAAGAGAATTTTGCTTAAGTCCATGGTTAATTAATTAGGATTCCTTGTTTTTCCAGCACCGGAATCAGCGTTAGATTTTTTTCTATTAACGTATCCGGCAGAAAAATAAACTTCTTGTCGAAAATGGTTTTACCTATATAGAAACTCACCCAATATTGATTGCTTAGGCCAATGAGCGACGACGGAACCACCTCAATTGGTTTTTGTTGAAGGGAGCCAATCTCCTCGAAATAATGGCGTAGCTCAGAGGTCTTCACTTCTTCCTTTTCCTGCTTTCCATATCCTCTTGCCGCTACGAGTACGTTCGTTATTGGCTCATCCAAATTGTTGATGATATGAACTTGCCAGTAAATATCCCCACCGTTATTCTCTGGTATGGCACATACACTTATGCCTTCGACCTTCGGGAAATCTATGTCCTTTTTCATTCTTCAATCATTCTCTTGCCCATTTCCAAATATGTGTACAAATCATCGGGATGCGGGTGCTCACCGGATCCAACATCCCTTTTTCTTCCCAAGCGTACTACTACTAAGTCGTGTTGAGGCGAAACAAGTACGTATTGCCCTTTTATACCGCGCATAAAAAAGAAGTCGGACTGAGCGTGATGCCCAAGCCACCACTGATATCCATATGTATTGCAAACTGTGCCATCGAGGTTTTGCGTACCGCTTGGCATAATAGAGGCGGCCACATAAGTGCTATCCACCACCACTGTTCCATTCCACTTCCCGTGGTCTTTATACAATTTTCCGATGCGAGCAAAATCTCTGGCCGTGGCGTTTATACAACAGAATGCTTTTTCCATTCCGTCTTCATGGTCTAAACTCCATAAAGCGAATTTCTCTGCACCAATTTTTGACCAAACATGCTTGGTGGCCATGTCACTCAAGGATGTCCGCATCACATCCGATATAATATGTCCCAAAAGCTGGGTGTTTCCGCTTTTATAATGAAATCGTTCGCCAGGTTTTTCTGTTACAGAGTAATCACACAAAAGCAGCTCTAAGTTGTCTCCATAATTCGCTTTGGCAGGAAATGCAAACGGGTTTATGTAGTGCTCGTCAAAGTCAATTCCGGAGCTCATTGTCAACAGATGCTTTATGGTCAACTCTTCGCCAAGGCCCTCTCTATACTGAGGCATATACCAATAAACGGGTTTGTCAACGTTTTCAATTTTCCCTTCATCTATTGCGATTCCAGTTAACAAACCAACGATCGATTTAGACATTGAAAACGAGTTGCTTATTGAGTCTGCATTGAATCCATCCCAATACGATTCGTAAATGATTGAATCATGATGGATTACCAGAAATGAGACGCTTTGATTCTGGGCGTGATAGTCGGTTTCCGACTCGGTTAATCTATTTGCCTCAGCACGAGTTGATCTGGGCCAAGGCTGAGGGTGCCACGCACTGATTTCTCTGGACGGCATAGCCCTATATTCTTGGATAGACGGGCCAAGCCGACCCTCGAGCAAGGTCATTGAAATGGTCTTGTATAAGTAGTGGTGGCCCGTTGTTTCGATCAAGAAATGACCCACAAGCAACACCGTAAGGCTAATAATTGCGCTTCTTTTTATACGATCTGACATAATCTAAATGTATAGACTAATCTGCCTATTGAAAGCGTTCGGTGTCAATTAAAATTTTGACAACTCACCCTTCAACCAGTCAATCACTTTCACTTCCGTAGAATCTGATTCTCGAAAATCTGCTAAGTGTACTGACATCCAATCTCCAAAATGTATAAGGTAAATTGCTTGCTCAATTGGCGTGCTTCCTTTGGCTTCGATGAGGTGCACATTTGGCGTGTATTTGCGATAAATTGTTTCGCTCAGTTCCATCCTTTTCGCAACTCTTGAATGATCAAGATTGCTTTTCAACATTAGTACCGCAAGCTTTTCATCGTTGTTTCTCCAGCCAACCAATTCATTGTGGTTCATCTCTGGATAATAGTGATGCCAGCAAAGCATCTTGGCGTTTTCATTTATCTGCTGACGCCAGCGTGTTCCAACTCCCTCAAGCCAATTGGAAGAATAAATAACTGGAAGCTTCCCTACCAATTGTTCCGCTAAAACTTCCGCGTTCTTAGAAATTGCTTCCTGATCTCGCTGAATCAATTCCATGGCCAAAGTCATCTCCTTTTTCCAATTTGAGGACACCAATCCGAGGCACTCCGCCAGTTTGAAAAGTTGAACACTTGAAAACCCAAATGCTGAGCGCGGAGGATATCCACCAGGGATTTGAATATGTGGCCAGGCGTTTTCTTTCGCCATTTCAAGGAGCTTCCCACCTGAAGTGATGCACATGATTTGCGCGCCACTTTCCATGGAAGCGTCCAGCGCTTCGAGTGTTTCCTCTGTGTTTCCGGAATACGAACACGCAATCACCACAGAAAGCTTGTTTACGAATGCAGGAATCGTATAATCTTTCGAGACTATTATGGGTTTGTCCCCTTCCGATCCAATAAGTTGAGATAAAATGGTAGCTCCAATCCCAGATCCACCCAGTCCGCAAATAACTACGTTTTGAAAATCAGGTGTGGTTTCAAGATTGAAGGTTGTCGCGATATCCAATGCTTCCTGCATTTGCGCAGGAAATTCGGCGACCAATTGATTCATGCTTTTTGCCATAGCGCGCAAATATACTTGCCTCTAGCCGAGAAAGATGCAGGATTACTCAAGTTATGGTCACCTCATTGTTATCGATTCTATCTTTGCCGACTCATTTTTTAGACTGAACCGCATGTCACAAGAACTAAACGACCAAGAATTAGAACGCAGAGAGGGACTCAAGCAATTGCGTGAACTCGGCATAGATCCGTATCCAGCAGCGCTGTTTCCGGTAGACACAAATGCTGTTGAGATTAAAGAAAAATACTCTGATGAGGCTGAGAGATGGGAAGTATGCATCGCGGGTCGGCTTATGAGTAGAAGAATTATGGGGAAGGCCTCCTTTGCTGAACTCATGGATCATTCAGGTCGTATACAGGCCTATTTTAATCGCGACGAAATTTGTCCAGATGAGGATAAATCCATGTATAACGTCGTTTTCAAGAAGGCGCTAGACATCGGTGATTTTATAGGAATCAAAGGGTACGCCTTTCGCACCAAAGTGGGTGAAATTTCTGTGCATGTAAGTTCGCTGACGGTTCTATCTAAATCATTAAAGCCGCTTCCAATTGTAAAAACCGATGCCGATGGAAACGTGCATGATGGATTTGCAGATACCGAGCAGCGCTATAGAATGCGTTACTTGGATTTGGTTGTAAATCCAGGCGTTAAGGACGTATTTGTTCAGCGAACTAAGATTATTAACTCGATGCGGAATTTCTTTAACTCCAAAGGATATTTAGAGGTTGAAACTCCGATACTTCAACCAATTCCTGGAGGTGCTGCGGCTCGTCCATTTATTACACACCACAATTCTTTGGATGTGGATATGTACTTGCGTGTTGCAAATGAATTGTATTTGAAGCGGCTGATTGTTGGCGGTTTCGATGGTGTGTATGAATTTGCCAGAGACTTCAGAAATGAAGGAATGGACCGAACTCATAATCCAGAATTCACCATTATGGAAATCTATGTGGCCTATAAGGACTATAACTGGATGATGGATTTCACAGAGGAGATGATCGAGAAGGCGGCGATGGAACTTCATGGAAAAACAGCGCTTCCAGTCGGAGAAAACACCATCAATTTCCAGCGACCGTTTAAGCGCATGTCATTTTTAGGTGCCATTGAGCACTTTACTGGCACGGATGTGAGTGGAATGGGCGAAAGTGAATTGATCGCATTCTGCAAAGCACAACACATAGAAACAGACGAAAGCATGGGCAAGGCCAAGCTTTTAGATGAAATTTTTGGAGAAAAATGTGAGGGCAATTTCATCCAGCCAACATTCATCACGGACTACCCTGTTGAGATGAGTCCATTGTGTAAAAAGCACCGCGAAAACCCGGAGCTAACGGAGCGATTTGAGCTAATGATCAACGGAAAAGAAGTAGCAAATGCGTACTCTGAGCTGAACGATCCAATTGATCAACGGGAACGTTTCGAGGAACAAATGAAGCTAAGTGAGAAGGGCGATGATGAGGCTATGTTTATTGATCAGGACTTTCTTCGAGCACTTGAATATGGCATGCCACCAACCTCCGGAATGGGCATTGGAATTGATCGCTTGGTGATGTTGTTGACCAATCAAAGCTCAATTCAAGACGTCCTCTTCTTCCCTCAAATGCGACCTGAAAGGGAGCATTCATGAGCTTCTTCTAGTTCTATTGTTGCGAACTAAATGCGACCTGAAAGGGAGCGTTCATGAGCTTCTTCTAGTTCAATTGTCGCGAACTAAATGCGACCTGAAAGGGAGCATTCATGAGGTGTGCTTCTAAGCGCACCTCGCGCTCGAAATTGAAGTTTACGCAGAATCTAGTTCCTTTTCGATTTTAAAGTCGGCTCGTCTGGAATAACCTTTTCCAGGGCAGTTTGGCACGCGTTTATTGCTTTTGGGGCAATAACAAAACGGCTAAAACTGAATCCTAGGTAGTAAATCAAAAAGCCAAAGGAATAGAGCTGACCAAGGAGGAATTTATTGGCGGTAGAGCTTCCATGAAACACCCCGATCAATAGGGTCGAAACCATCAGCAGCACAACCATCCATAGGATTATAAAGTATCGGATAGAATCATTGCTTATGCGCTTCGTTTCGTCGTAGAAATATGAAGCGTTGATTGTTCTGTTTTTTAGTGTGAACCAGAAGTGCGTGGTTAGAATAAAGAACACGAAACTCAAGCCACTAAACTCCTTCGCGATTGGGTTAATAAGCCAGAAATCGTAAAATCCATGCATCAAGGAAGCGACGAGAAATGCGCCTACAATATAATGCCATCCTTTTCCTGGTCGCCGACAAGAGGCGATAAGCAAACCATATCCAATAATGGAACTAAATGTCATATGGGCCACTGTGCTCATCAATGCTCGACCATTTATGGCATAGAAATCGGACCGTTCGATGTACATAGCGTTTTCAATAAAAGCGAATCCTAGTGCAGATACCGCCGCATAAAGAATGAAATCATACGGTTCATTGACAATCTTGCGGAATTGGACAATGATGATTAGCGGCACCATTTTGATTAATTCTTCAACCATTCCAATCCCCACCCAGGAATAAATGAAATCATTCCAAAAGCTATTGTCAAGTTGAAATCCAAGGTTGGTTTTCATGAAGGCCGTTATTGGAAATACAGCCCAAACTGTAACGCAACCCATGATAAAGACTATGATTATATGCTTCCATTCTTCTGGTTCGAACACATCAAGTTTTCGCAGATATATCATCCAAATGACGCTTATTGCGAACGCCACTGATACACCTAAGTAATTTCCAAAATGCAGGCGATTCATTTCCGAGCGAAGAGGAGAGACATCGGGCAGAATTAGCTCGACGACACCTAGAGTAACTATCAAAATGGCCCCAACCGTTAGAACGTATTTGTGTCGTGAGAACTTCCAAAAGTTCGTTTTATGAGACTCCGCAACAAAATCCAAATACTTGAACTTGAAGAACTGGAAAAGGAGTAAGATTCCGACTCCGTTGAATAGTAATGTAACCATGTTCCACATTCCATCAAAGTTCGATGAAATTGACGACCATACTTCAGTGTGTTATCAACATCTAGAGAGAATTAATAGTAGGTTTGAATGCTAATGGAGAAGCGTTTTGGACTTATTGGCGGTGGAAGTTGGGCGACAGCTCTGGCCAAACTATTAAGTAATAATTCAGACGATGTTAAATGGTGGTTTCGTCATGAAGAATCGGTTGAACATCTCAAAAAGTTTAAGCACAACGACAAGTACTTGCAGTCCGTTGAATTCGACTTAGGCCGAGTTCACCCTAGCTCTGACCTGGAATGGGTCATGAAAAACAGCGACGTCATCGTGGTAGCTGTGCCATCTGCTTTTGTTTTTAAAACCTTCGACGGGTTTAAATGTGAGGGAATCGAGAAGAAGGTTCTATTCAGCGCCATCAAGGGCATAGTTCCGGAATATCATAGCATCCCGGCTCGTTTCTTCCACAAAGAATTTGGAATCCCATATGATCGTATTGGCATCATATCCGGCCCTTGTCATGCGGAAGAAATAGCCCTCGAACGGTTGAGCTATTTAACCCTAGCTTGTCCTGACCTCGATATTGCCCAACAAATGGCCGATAGTTTATCGTGTCGGTATGTAAAGACATCCACCTCTGAAGACATATTTGGCACTGAAATAAGTGCCGTTATGAAAAACATCATGGCCATCGCTTCTGGCATTTGTCATGGATTGGGATACGGCGACAACTTTCAATCGGTATTAATTAGTAACGCTATCCGTGAAATTGAATCTTTTGTTGATGTAGTGAATCCGGCGCACAGGGATGTAAAGTCTTCTGCATATCTCGGCGATTTATTGGTAACGGCATATTCTAACTTCAGCCGCAACAGGACGTTCGGAATGATGATCGGCAAGGGTTATAGTGTGAAGGCAGCGCAACTCGAAATGAGTATGATCGCCGAAGGATATTACGCCGTGGCTTCCATCGTGGAAATGAATAAGAAATTTGGCGCTGAATTACCTATCACAAATGCCGTGTACCGCATTCTTTACGAGAAAATTAGCCCAGTAATTGAAATGGATATTCTGAAAGACGATCTTAACTAGGTTCCTCTTTCGAAAAGGTTACTTTGAATGTGGAGCCCTCACCCTCCACCGATTGCACCTCTACTTCCGCGCCGATGGCGCTCACAGACTCTTTTAGTATGTACAAGCCAAGGCCCGATCCAGCCGACTTGTTTGTTCCTCTAAAAAACATGTCCCAAATGTTTCCAATCAGATCTGCTCTAATGCCAATCCCATTCTCCTGAACGGAAAGCACGATATTATTGTCTTCGTTGATCCAGGTTCGAACACAGACTTTACCAAGTTTCTTTTTTGGATCCTGATACTTAATCGCATTTGACAAAAGGTTGTTTACGATGATTCGAAAGCGCAGTGGATCAGCGCGTAGGCTCTTTATCTCTAGGTCCTGCTTTATCTCAATTTCACGATTCTTTGCGTGGAAGAATTTTAATTCTGTGAAACACTTTGATACCACATCCTCGATGTCAATATCGGCGAACTCAATCTCCAATCTTGCATTTCTTGAATAATCTAGGACATCGCAGATGTATTGATCCATACGCTTGAGCGCGACGGACTGCATCTCCAACATTTCCTTCGTTTCCTCCTGAGAATCAGTTGACTTTGTCAAGTCAATCAAGCCCAATACGGACGCGATTGGCGCACGCAAATCATGACTAATACTATATACAAAACGATCCAACTCTGAGTTAAGGCCACTGAGCTCTTGGTTCTTGGCAAGCAAATCAAGCTCGGCGTTTTTGATTTCGCTGATATTAAATGAATACCCGATGTAAGCGTGTTTTTGTTTGCCTCTCTCCGTGATTTCTATGGGGAATATATATCGAACATGATAGGAATCAAGCCCATCCTTCGTCTTCATTTTTTCTTCCCAGGTAACGTGCTTTTTCTCATCGATGGATTTTTGGAGCATCTTATCTCTTAGCTCGAAAAAACCATTGTTTAGCCCTCTGCGCTCGGCATAATCACGGTTGGTTTTACCGAGCATCCATGCCCGCGTTTCGCTATCTTGAACGGCATTTTCAGAGATATATGTGTAGCGTAGCTGGTCGTCAAACATGACAGACTCGATGGGCAATTTGTCAATCCAATCTTCATAAAACTGCTTGGTTTCAATTATTCTTTGCTCCGCAACATGCTGCACCGTAAAGTCTTGTACAGTGCCATACCAAACGCCACCTTTCACCTTCTCAGAACGCTGATAGCGTGTGACGTAAACAAGAAATTTTCGCTCTCCTTCGGGTGTCGTATACCAAGACTGAAACTCAACATTTTCTTTCGTCATCATGGCCTTTGCCATGAGTGTATTCAACTTGGCCTCATCCATGTCGCTCAGTCTATCTAGCCAATCTCGATAGTCGTAATCCGATTGAATCGAGTTTAACCCATGTATACGAATGCATTCATCTGACCAGCGCAGAATTTTACTCGCATTAAACAACTGCCAATTGCCAATCTTGGCGATGCGCTGCGCCTCTCTCAATTGATTTTCGCTTTCTCGCAACATAGATTCATGCTCTTGCTGCACTGTAACATCGGTAACGGTTCCTACCAAAAATTCTAATCCATCTTCAACAATGAGCTTGCAACTAAGTCGCCCCCAAAAACGCGATTCATCCTGTCGTCTGAATCGCACCAACCGATTTGATACTTGGGCATTCTCGTGCAATTCGTCGAGGATGTCATCTCTATCTTGCGGTGAGCTATATAATTGATGCGGATCTTGGTCCACTAACTGGTCCTTATCTGTAAACGCAAACATTCGAATAAAGGAATCATTCATGTAGACCATTCCTCCGTTGACGCGCGATTTGTATATTCCTTCATTCAGGTTTAAACTAATCGTGTTTAGGATATTGGTTACCCCACTTAACTCGCGCAGATTCTCTTCGGTGGCCATTTTTCTATGTCTCGAAGACTTAAAAAATATCACAGACACCATGACGATTATACTCAAGTTCATCGCGTATGCAATAGACTTCCCACCTTCTATCTCTTCCTGGCTAATCTTAACAATTGGATCCTGGCTCAAATAAGCTATTCCGCATCCTATCATACCAATAACTAGGTACAGCACCGTAATGAAAATATCAGAAGACGAGCTGTTTCTATACACGATCATCAACGTGATGAAAATGGTCAAAATCAGAAACTGAAAATTCAGCTCCAAACCGAAATACCAGATAATTAGAAGAAAGACGAAGAGGGTAATAAATGAAAAAACAACCTTGGCAATAAGATATCGATGAACGTGGTTAAGGAGGATTACGCAGATTTTAGCAGTCATCTCAGTCATCACTACCAAGCTCACAAAAAAGGCATGTTTTGGAATTACAAACCAGCCAGCAATACCCGAAAAAAGCGTGAGTAATACGCTATGAAATGCGATCGAATTCATCAACTTGATTTCATCGCGCTGAGTTTCGGGCATGTCACCGGTGACACCACTAAGTACAATTTGACTTAACAACCGAGCTATCATTTCTTATCCGAAAAGTGTTTTAGTATCTGTTGAGCTTGACTTTTTGATATCGTAGTAGATAATTCTTCCAATGATAACTCTTGAATTTTTCCCACGCTAGCGAATGCCCTTAATAGTTTCTTGGCCGTTAGCTCTCCAATACCCGCAATTTCTAAAAGTTCGCTATTAAAAGCTGCCTTGCTTCGTTTGTTTCTATGATGCGTTATTCCGAATCTGTGCGCCTCATTCCTGAGCCGTTGAATCACCTTCAGTGATTCGCTTCGTTTATCAATGTATAATGGAATCGGGTCTTCAGGAAAAAATATTTCTTCCAATTTCTTCGCAATTCCTATCACCGTAATTTGACCGCGAATCCCCAGTTTATCCATGCTTTTCATGGCCGAGCTGAGCTGACCCTTGCCTCCATCAACGATTACAAGTTGCGGTAAACTCTGATTTTCATCTATCAGTCGTTTGTAGCGCCGATAAATAACTTCCTCCATCGAGGCAAAGTCGTCAGGTCCCTCCACCGTCTTAATATTGAAGTGTCTGTAATCCTTTTTTGATGGTTTTGCATTTCGAAACACAACGCATGCAGCAACCGGAAATGACCCATGAAAGTTCGAGTTATCAAAGCACTCGATATGTCTCGGGAGGTCAACCATATGCAAGTCCTTTTGAATGGTTTGCATCACCCGGTTTGAATGACGCTCCGGATCAATCTTTTCCTGCGCCCTTTGCCTGTCCAGCATGTAGAAGCGGACGTTGCGCAAACTAAAGTCAATCAACGCCTTTTTATCTCCGCGTTGTGGGCAGTGGAAACTCACATGATCCCACGATGCCCCAATCTCAATCGAGGTAAGGACTTCACGCGAATCGCTTTTGAACACATCCCTCATTTCAGCAATGAACGAAAGAATCAAGTCTTCGGATTGTTCATTCAGTTTCTTCTTGAATTCTACCGAATGAGATTGGATAATAGCCCCTTTAATCACGCGCATATAATTCAAATACGCGAATGCATCGTCCGCGATAATTGATACCACATCGACATTATTGATGCTCGGATTTACTACCACCGATTTACTCTGGTAATTCTCTAAAAGGTCAATTTTTTGCTTTAGAAGCGCAGCTTCTTCAAATTTCAGATCGGATGCCGCCAACGTCATCTCGGCTTTGTAGTCGCCAATGATGCTGTCCACATTGCCTTTTACAAGGTGTCGAATTTGAACTATACTCTGATTATAGTCCTCTTCCTTTTGCCTGCCCTCACAAGGCCCAAGGCAATTACCAATATGGTGTTCCAAACAGATCTTGAACTTGCCGTCCTCAATATTCTTTGCTGAAAGGTTGAAATTGCAATTCCGAATTTTATGGGTTTTGCCAATTATTTCAAGGATTGCCTTCATTTTTTTGACGGACGCGTACGGCCCGTAATATTCCGACCCATCCTTGATCACATTTCTGGTTGGAAAGACGCGTGGAAATCGCTCATTTTTAATGCAAATCCACGGATAGGTCTTATCGTCTCTAAGTTGAATATTGTACTTAGGTTGGTGCTCCTTGATCATCGAATTTTCGAGAAGTAACGCTTCGTACTCATTGTTTACTACAATATGTTGGATGCGCACGATGCTGCGAACGAGCAAGGCTGTTTTCCCGCTTTCGTGCTTATCTCGATTGAAGTATGAGCTGACGCGCTTTTTCAAGTTCTTGGCCTTACCAACATAGATCAATTTATCGTTCGCATCGAAATATTGATAGACTCCGGCGCTTGTTGGTAACGATGAAATAACTTCTTTAAGAAAGTCTTGTTTTGTCGGGGTAGGCATAGATAAATTCGTGCGGCAGTTGGTGAACTTATAACTCGAATATAAGCTATCATCTCAGCGTAATAAACTTTCTGTAAGTTTTAATGTTTAACTCCCTATGGGTAATTACTCAATTAAGGATATTGAAAAATTGTCGGGCATCAAGGCTCACACAATTCGCATTTGGGAGCAGCGCTATCAATTGATTACGCCACTTCGCACAGAGACGAACATTCGCTTCTATGACGATCATCAATTGAGGTATATGTTGAATGTTTCTCTACTCTCGAAAAATGGATTTAAAATTTCGAAAATCAGCCAATGGAGTGAATCGGAATTTCATTCTAAGGTGCAGCACCTGTATGAGCAAACCCTAATTCATGACAGCTCCATTCAATTGGATCTCAGCGCAAACGACCTAATGGGTGCGATGATCGAAATGGATGCTCAAAAATTCCATCGAATTTATGAGAACTCTGTTATGCTTCATGGATTTAAAAAAACCATAACGCAGCTTATCTATCCTTATCTCGAAAAGGTCGGCATTCTGTGGTCGATCGGGCAAATAAACCCTGCTCAGGAACATTTCACCAGTTGCTTGGTCCGACAAAAAATCATCGCAGCAATTGACCGACTTGAAGAGCCTTCAAGCGGTGATAAGTATTTGCTTGTATTACCGGAGGGCGAACACCATGAAATTGGACTTCTCTTGGCACAATACATCATTAAGGAAAGTGGCAATCGGGTATACTACTTAGGCCAAGACCTACCGGTGGCTAATTTGGAGCAGGCCATAAAAACCATTCGACCACATATGATGGTTACGTTTATGGTTGACCCCACCATTGTGGGCAGCGCAGAGAGTCTTATCAAGACCATTCTTGCTGTTGACCCCGATACCAAGCTGCTTGTCGCTACTCGAAGAACACCCGAATTGGATCAAATTCAAGACGAGCGACTTCAGTTTCTCCACAGCATGGAAGATTTGTCGCACATAATCTCCTAATTTTCAATCAATGATAATTTTTGTTTAGCTTTTTTTAGAAATAAAAAAAAGTTCGTTGGGTTCGCAGCTTTACCTTATTTTTGTTCAACTTTTAACCACAAACGTTAAACAAAATGTCAACACTCGAATTCAACAATCACATTCTAAACCACAGACAGGCTTTAGAGTATTTCGCATACAGCCTCACATCTGACCGAGAAGATGCTAAAGATTTGATGCAAGACACGTACATGAAGGCTGTCACGTATCGCGACAAGTTCAGAGAGGCCACTAACTTGAAAGCATGGTTGTATACAATCATGAAAAACACCTTCATCAATAACTATAGAAGGCAAGTCAAGTCAAAGACAATTATTGATCAATCAGAGGATCTGTACTATCTGAACAACACCCCAGACCAAAACCAGCAACACCCGGCAGGCGTGTACAACACCAAGGAAATTCTAAGTACGGTGAATTCGCTGCAAGATGAATACAAAGTACCATTCAAAATGCACAGCGAAGGGTTCAAATACAAGGAAATAGCCGACGAACTTGGCCTCCCAATTGGCACTGTTAAAAGCCGTATCTTTTTAGCTAGACAGAAATTGATGGACCTATTATCAGACTATAACCCAAACTAAATTGAAGCCAACCACCACCATTATCGGCTCCGGTTTTTCATCGCTAGCTGCAGCCACCACATTGGCTGCTTCAGGCGTTGAGGTGACCATCCTTGAAAAAAACAGCAGCGCTGGCGGAAGGGCCAGAAAATTCGAACACAACGGATTCACTTTCGACATGGGACCAAGCTGGTATTGGATGCCAGACGTGTTTGATAAATACTTCGAAAGGTTCAACAAGAAAACATCTGACTATTATGATTTGGTTCGCCTAGACCCCTCTTATAGTGTCTTTTTTAAGGATGAACGAATGGATATCCCAGCCTCATTCACCTCGCTCGCCGAGCTCTTCGAATCTAAAGAAAAGGGGGCGGGGAAGCAGCTCGAACGTTTCTTAAAGGACGCATCCATCAAGTATTCAGCGGGAATTGACGACTTGGTATATAAACCAGGCTTAAGCATTTTCGAATTTGCTCAGTGGAAGGTCATAAAAGGTCTGGCTGAACTTGACCTCCTCACAAACTTTCACGATTTCGCTCGGAAGTATTTTACAAATCCGAAGCTCTTAAGCATTATTGAATTCCCTGTGCTCTTTCTTGGAGCCATGCCGAAAGACACGCCTGCACTTTATAGTTTAATGAACTATGCAGACTTAAAGCTTGGGACTTGGTACCCGATGGGAGGAATGCACAAAATCATTGAAGGAATGGTCGATCTTGCAAAGGAGCAAGGAGTCAAATTCGAATATGATCAGCCTGTAGAGCACATCTTCGAGAATGGATCTATGAACGTGCGTACGGCATTGGATAATTTCAAAAGCGATTTTGTTGTTGGCGGCGCAGACTATCATCACATTGAAACGGAGTTGCTTGATAAAAAGGATCGTCAGTATTCGGATAAATATTGGGATAAGCGCACCATGGCGCCTTCTTGTTTGATCTATTACGTTGGTGTGGATAAACGTGTGGATGGTTTAAAGCATCATAATCTGTTTTTCGACACCCCTTTTGATGCGCATGCCAAGGAAATTTATAAAACGGAGGTCTGGCCTGAAAACCCACTTTTTTATGTGTGCTGCCCTTCTAAGACGGACCCATCTGTGGCTCCGGAAGGCAAGGAAAACCTTTTCATTCTAATCCCGATCGCTCCAGGATTGGATGATGATAGCGAAGAAAAACGCGCATCATACTTCCCGCAAATCATCGAGCGTATTGAAAAACAAACTGGAGCGACACTTAACGGGCACATTGAATACCAAAAAAGCTATTCGGTATCTGAATTCAAATCAGACTACAACTCGTTTAAGGGCAATGCATATGGCTTGGCAAATACGCTAAGACAAACGGCTTTTTTAAAGCCACGCATCCAACATAAAAAACTAAAAAACCTGTATTACACAGGTCAACTCACTACTCCCGGTCCGGGTATGCCACCATCACTAATCAGTGGTCAAGTGGTGGCGGATCAGATTCTGAAAAAAATTAATTCTTAAGAGCTATGAAAGAACTTTTCGACCAAACTTCATTTAAGGCGAGCAAACTCACCACTCAAGCTTACAGCACTTCATTCTCATTAGGCACCCGTTTTCTTGGATCATCTATCCGTGACGCGATTTATGGCATTTATGGATTTGTCCGTTTTGCAGATGAGATTGTCGACACCTTTCACGATTACGATAAGCAGCGCTTATTTGACAAATTCAAGCGGGATACATACGAAGCCATTGAGGACAAAATATCGCTGAATCCGATTCTAAACAGTTTTCAGCACGTGGTGCACGATTACAACATTGACCATGAATTGATTGAGACATTTTTGGACAGCATGGAAATGGATCTGAATAAACTTGAGTACACTCAACAGGGTTACGAAAAGTACATTCTCGGATCAGCTGAAGTTGTTGGCCTTATGTGCCTAAAGGTGTTTGTGCATGGTGATGAAGCTGAATACAAGAGGCTACAATATTCGGCAATGAGGCTAGGCGCTGCCTTCCAAAAAATCAACTTTCTACGTGATCTAAAGGCAGACTTTGAAGGTATGGGTCGCTCCTACTTTCCGAATGCAGATCTTGAAAATTTCAACGACCAGCAGAAGAAGGAAATCGAAGCTGAAATCGCCATCGATTTCGCAGAGGGTTATGCAGGCATCATTCAGTTACCAAAGTCTGCACGATTTGGGGTGTACATGGCATACATATACTTCTATCAACTCTTTAAGAAAATTCAAGGCACAGAGGCCCAACGCATCCTCACGGAGCGGATTCGAATTCCAAATCCACAGAAGTATTCCATCTTTTTTGGGAGTTATGTAAGACACAGCCTAAACCTACTTTGATGAAAAGATTATCTCTATTGCTATTGGTGTCCTTCATCTTGTTTTCCTTCAGTGGACCATTTGATGGAACCAAAACGTTAAGCGAATCATTCTATAAAGCCTCCATGGAGAAGTCTTTCAGGGAAGTTTTTCATGAATCTATGGAAAATTTGAACTCGGACTCGCCGCTAGCCATAGCGTATCTTGGAGCTTCAAAGGCCATGCTTGCCGAAACCGTCTCGAATCCATACTCGAAATACAACTACTTTGTTGACGGCAAGGAATTAATAGAGAAAGCAATAAAATTAGATCCGAACGACGCGGAAATACGATACGTTCGATTTATGATCCAATCGCATACACCCGCCTTTCTCGGCTATTCCAACGAAACCAAAGAAGATTTTGAGAGAATCGTTTTAGAGTTAACGTCATCTCAACAATCAGCCATCTGGGTTTCAGACCTGCGTGCCTATCTTATTTCAAGCAAGTCGTCCTTTATCCTTCCTGAATCTTAGATTTACCGCATGGATCAAGTAATACTAGTTGATGAATTGGATACTCCGATTGGAGTAATGGAGAAAATGCAAGCGCACCGGAAAGGAGTCTTGCATCGCGCCTTTTCGGTGTTAATTTTCAACGATGAGGGCGAAATGCTGATCCATCGAAGAGCCCTCTCAAAATATCATTCAGGCGGATTGTGGACAAACGCCTGTTGCAGTCACCCGCGTGAAGGAGAAACTACTGAAGAATCAGGCCACCGCAGACTCATGGAAGAAATGGGCTTCGACTGTAACATCGAAGAGCAGTTCTCATTCATCTACCGCGCCGTATTAGACAATGCCTTGATCGAACACGAACTCGACCACGTGTTCTTTGGCCGCTTCAATGGCAATCCGGCACCCCACCCCGATGAAGTCTGTGATTGGAAGTATGTTACCATGCAGGCACTAGACCGAGACGTAAGCGTGCGTCCAGAGGCCTATACAGAATGGTTTAAAATCATCCTGAATGAAATCCAAAATAAGAAAATGGACATTGTACAGTGAGAGTAAAGATCAGCAGAAAAGAACATTTTAATGCCGCTCACCGCCTACACAATCCCGCGTGGAACGACGCGCGAAATGCAGCGGTATTTGGCAAATGTAACGGCCCAAATTTTCACGGTCATAACTATGAGGTCATTGCCAATGTAACCGGAGAAATCGACCCAGACTCCGGCTTCGTCATTGACATGAAGGTCCTGAAACAACTCTTGAAAGAAGAAATAATCGAACCTTTTGACCACCTCAACCTAAATTTGGATGTAGCGGAATTCAAAACGCTCAACCCTACCGCAGAAAACATGGTTGTGGTGATCTGGAAGCGCCTGCGCAACAGGCTTTCATCTGACCTCGACCTCAGTGTAACCCTATACGAAACGGAAAGAAATTATGTTGAATACAGTGGAAAATAAAGAATCCCTAATCGAGGCATTGGACTATGAAAACCATTGGAATGGACTTTCGACACCCATGCGCGAAGGGGCTCAGGCAATATCATCTGAAGAAAAGATCGAAAAGATCCGTGGACATTTCCGTGAGATCATGGAGACATTAGGCATGGACTTGAACGACGAAAGCTTGCAGGATACGCCTCATCGAGTGGCGAAAATGTTCGTGAACGAAGTCTTCAAGGGCTTAAATCCAGACAACAAGCCGAAGATCAAACTTTTTAACAACAAGTACAAATACAAGGAGATGTTGGTAGAGCGTGACATTACTGTCTATTCTTACTGTGAGCATCACTTTGTGCCAATTATCGGTAAAGCACACGTGGCGTATATCAGCAACGGACAGGTAATCGGTCTAAGCAAAATCAACCGTCTGGTTGAATACTATTCCAAGCGCCCCCAAGTGCAGGAACGTCTCAACGAACAAATCGCAAAGGCACTGAAAGAAGTATTGAAAACTGACGACGTCGCAGTATTAGTCGAAGCGGAACACTTATGTGTACAGTCACGAGGCATTCAGGATACTGCAAGCAGCACGCTAACGTCGAGCTACCACGGCAAATTCAGAGACGCCGAGGTTAGAAAGGAGTTTCTCCAATACGTCAACCTCAAGTAATACCCATGAAAATTCTTGTAGTAGGAGGCAGCAAAGGGATTGGAAAAGCGGCAGTAGAGCTCCTTTTGGAGCAAGGGAACGAAGTAATTGTAGCCGCCCGCAGCAACAATGACATCCGTCACTTACCGATCGAATTCATAGAGGTTGATGTGACTCAAGATGTCAGTGCTTTAGACGACTTGGATGACCTCAATGGTTTGCTCTTCTGTCCTGGCAGCATCAACCTACGTCCTTTTCATCGCCTGACTGCATCAGATTTTCAAACCGATTTTGACCTGAACGTCATGGGAGCTGTAAAAGTCCTGCAGGCATGTCGCTTAGCCCTCAAAGCTGGAAATGGATCGGCCGTACTCTTCAGCACCGTCGCAGTGCAGCAAGGAATGCCTTTCCACGCATCCGTGGCAGTGGCCAAAGGAGCCATTGAAGGGTTGACGCGCGCACTTGCTGCTGAATGGGCGCCTGACATCCGGGTCAATACCATCGCGCCAAGCCTGACGGATACACCCCTGGCTGAGTCCTTATTGTCCAATGATAAAAGGCGCGAAGGGAGCGAAGCGCGCCATCCTCTGAAGCGGCTAGGCACGCCTGAAGACATAGCCTCCATGGCCGTGCACCTCCTTTCCAAGAATGGCAGCTGGATTACCGGCCAGGTGATCGGCATTGACGGCGGCATGAGCCGATTGCGATGAGTCAACTCCATTTCACATCCGAAGACTGGAAGATCAGCGAAGGCCGCTATTGGAGCACCTTATTCAATTCGATCAGTGGGCCGCGATCGGCGGTAATGATTGGAACCCAAGACCAATCGGGCATCGGCAACATTGGACTCTTCAATTCGCTTGTTCACCTAGGCGCAAATCCTCCCCTACTCGGCTTTGTTTTGCGACCTACGTCGGTGGCACGGCATACCTACCAAAACATTCTTTCATCCGGACGTTACACGCTACAGCATGGAACCGTTGATCTGCTTTCCAAAGTGCATCAAACATCGGCGAAATACGATGCGACGCAGGATGAATTCGAGGAAATCGGATTTGAAAAAACTTATATCGATGGCTTTCAGGCACCATTCATCCAAGGATTGCCCATCAGTGTGGGTATGGAGTTTCTCGAGGAACACCTGATACAGACAAACAACACGCGGTTGATCGTAGGAGAAGTCAAGCACATTCTGATCAATGAGTCATTGATCGACGATGATGGATACATAGACACCTCAATGGCAAACACCATCTTGGTAAGCGGATTGGACGCTTACCACAGTCACGATCATATCAAACGTATGGACTATGCCAGACCGTAAGCAAGCAGTGTCACTTTTTTGGTTTCGGCGCGACCTGCGGCTCGAAGACAACCATGGACTTTACCAAGCGCTAAAGGATGGGAACAATGTTCAACCCATCTTCATTTTTGACACCAACATTTTAGACAAACTTGATGATACCTGCGATCGGAGAATCTCGTTTATCTACCATCAGATCCAAGCACTGAAATCGGAGCTCATTGCCCTTGGCAGTGATCTAACCGTTTTTCATGGCGATCCGCTGACCATCCTGGATCAATTATCTGAAGGCAAACTTGATGCGCTCTACTCCAATCGCGACTACGAACCTTATGCAAAGGCACGAGATAAGGCTGTCTATGAAATGCTCGACAAAAAGGGCATTCCGTTTAGAGGATATAAGGACATGTAATTTTTGACAAGGACGAAATTGCAAAGGACGATGGAGATCCATATGTCGTATTCACGCCGTATTCACGGAAATGGAAAACTCAGTTGGAGCCGCTTCATTACCAGCCATACCCGAGCGCTAAGTACACCCACAACCTTAAAGCGTCTTTGAAACCTGAAAACCTCATCTCACTTGATGCGTTAGGATTTCAGAAACATGAAGAGGACTGGCCTGAGCAAACTGTGGACATCGACGTAATCAAGAACTACCACGAAACGCGGGACATTCCTGGAATAATGGGCACTTCTCGGCTTTCGGTTCATCTCCGATTCGGAACCATCAGCATTCGTCACCTTGTAAAACATGGGCTCGAGCATAACGAAAAGTGGCTAAATGAGCTTATTTGGCGCGACTTCTATCAATCCATTCTTTGGAAATTTCCGCATGTTGCCTCCAGTTGTTTCCGATCAAAATACGATCGGATTCCATGGAGAAACAACGAGCAGGAATTTAAAACGTGGTGTGAAGGAAAAACTGGTTACCCCATTGTGGATGCAGGAATGAGGGAACTCAATGCCACAGGGTTAATGCACAACAGAGTGCGCATGGTTGTAAGCAGCTTTCTAACCAAACACCTATTAATTGATTGGCGCTGGGGTGAGGCCTACTTTGCATCTAAGTTGTTGGATTATGACATGGCTTCGAACAACGGCGGCTGGCAATGGGCTGCAGGATCCGGAGTTGACGCTGCACCATACTTTAGAGTTTTTAATCCCACACTTCAAACAGAGCGGTTTGATCCGAACCTGGTTTATGTTCGGAAGTGGGTTACAGATCTTGACTCCCCTGATTATCCTGAAAGAATGGTCGATCACAAAATGGCAAGAGAAAGGGCTATTCGAGTTTACAAGGAGGCTCTAACAGCGGTTTAAACTATTGAAATACTATGCGCGCCAGCTGATTTTTTTTGCGGCGACGGGTATACATTATCATTTCGTTTTCACTAATCACCTCCATAGCCTTTGGTCGGCAATACAAATCTGATTCATCTTCACTCAACAATAATTCCCGTTCTACATTTCCAGCTCGGTCTACCTCTACAAGCATTAAAACTGCCTTCTTCACATTTCCACGAAACACTGCCGGTTCGCCACTTTCGTAGTATAAATTCTTTGGATTGTCATTGAATATAAAGAATAGCTTATCCCCCATAACTTTTAGTGCATATCCTGAATATCGACCAGCATCATTCTTGGAAATTTGATTCTTAGAAACCTTCTGACTCCATTCAATATTTCCTTCTGGGTCAATGTTTACCACTACAATATCTTCATAGTGATATGTATATGTGGTGCTTGTATTTCCATTTGCATCCGTGGTTCGGGTCACCACCACAAAGTATCGTTCAGCTACTAAAAGGGCACCACCATCTTTACGCCGAATAATTTCCCGGATATCATACGAATTCAGTTCGTAGTCCCTCCCTTTTTCCATCCTCTTTTCCAGTCGATTCCCAGCGCCTTCTCGCATACCCTTGCGCATAAATTCAGAAGTGAAAGGTTTGGTACGCATACGCTCTACCTCACCAGACTCTTCGTTCACTCGCAGGTAGAAACTCCCTTTGATACTGCTGCTGGCCGAACCCATTTCTGAATAGAATCCCGCACAAATAAGGTCTCCATTATCGGCAACGGTCATTTGAAGCTCATTCATGTTCTTCCCATCAAGGTCGAGCTTGAATTCCTTTGGAGTGCCTGAGCCACTATATTCAAGTATGGAAATTCGATAATCTTTTGCGGTAAAAACCCCACCAGTGCCTTCATCATACACTCGACCTAGAACATAGACTTGTCCATTGTTTCCAACTCTGATCTGCGTTCGCACAAAATTTTCATCCGTATACGGCAATTCAATGTCCTGATTCCAGATCAGTTTCATCTCATTATCAAAGACCTTAAAGCCGAATTTTTCTGCCTCGTTTCTCTTGTACGGCTGTTCCATAAAAACCAGCAACTTGCTTTCATCGCCTGACTTACGGTATTCGAAACTTCCCGACCTGTTCACTAGAATGCCTGATTGAAAGTCAACCTCGGCTATGGTTTCTGCGAAATTATCTGGCTTAAGGGATTCCTTATCGATTCGATCTGAGAACAAGGAATATGTTTTATCCGCGGTGCTTTTGCGACTGGTGAACGCGTATATCTGATTGTTCATGCCAAACATCGACTCAAGCACGGCATATGAGCCCAAGGTTCGAAAACTCTGTGGCTCAGACCGTATAAGCTTTAAATCTGGAGTAAACTTCTGAAGATAATTGGTTCTGCTGAGAAGGCTCGTTTCGACAATTAAATTGTAGAGGCCTGACTCATCCTGCAACACCACGTTTTTTTGATAGCTATTTCCCGGGGTCTTAAACTCAGGCCCCCATATCACTTCCACCTTACTAGATTTTGTTTGAGCCTGATATCCGAAGGAGATCAACAGACTTAGCTGAATAAGAAGAAGTGACCTAAACATGATGCAGAATTTGAATTGAAGAAACCTTCAATTCTACATATGCTTTACCTCGTCTGGCAATTCATAAAATGTAGGATGACGATATATTTTATCTGCTGCTGGATCAAACATTGCATCCTTTGAATCAGGGTCCGATGCTAAAATGTTGTCTGACTCTACAACCCAAATGCTGACGCCTTCGCTTCTACGGGTGTAAACATCCCTTGCCATTTCCAATGCCATTTCTGCATCTGAAGCATGTAAACTTCCAGAATGCCGATGGTTCAATCCGGCCTTGCTACGAACAAATACTTCCCACAAAGGCCAATTTTTCTTTTCTGACATAATTTTTCGATTAAGCAGCGACGGTCGCTGTTTTCATTTTTCGTTTCTTATCTGCGTATACCATAGCGGCTTCTCTAACCCACGCACCATCGTCGTATGCACCTTTTCTATCTCGCAACCTCTGTCTGTTGCACTTACCATTGCCTTTCACAACATTCCAAAATTCTTCCCAATCAATCTCGCCCATTTCCCAATGGCCAGTTTCCTCGTTAAACTTCAAATCTGGATCTGGCACCTCGCAGCCTAAAAGATGGCATTGTGGAACTGTCATATCCAAAAATCGCTGGCGCAACTCATCGTTCGAAAAGCGCTTGATTTTCCATTTCATGCTCTGCGCCGAATGCTCCGAAGCTGCATCGCTAGGACCAAACATCTTCAAAGCCGGCCACCACCATCGATCAATCGCATCTTGCGCCATACGCTTCTGCTCGGCTGTACCATTGGCCATTTTCAGCATGATACTAAAACCTTGACGCTGATGAAAACTTTCTTCTTTACAAACCCGAACCATCGCTCTGCTATATGGCCCATAGGAGCAACGACATAGCGGGACTTGGTTCATGATCGCAGCGCCATCTACCAACCATCCGATGGCACCAATGTCTGCCCAAGAAAGCGTAGGGTAGTTAAAAATCGAAGAATATTTTGCCTTTCCCGAGTGCAAATCATCAATGGTATCGTCTCGTTCTACACCGAGTGTTTCACATGAACTATAGAGATAAAGTCCATGCCCGGCTTCGTCTTGTACCTTCGCAAGCAGCGCTACTTTTCTTGTTAGACTCGGTGCTCGCGTGATCCAATTTGCTTCTGGAAGCATACCGACAATCTCGCTGTGAGCGTGCTGTGAAATTTGGCGAATTAGTGTTTTTCGATACGCATCGGGCATCCAATCTTTTGGTTCGATTTTAACCTCCGCATCTACCTTATCCTGAAATATTTTCTCTAAGTCTTTTTCTGACATATCGTGCAAGTATGTTCGCGAATATAAATAGCAAAGCTGTCTCCTACCCACATTCTGATTTAAATCAAAAAGGTAACAGTTATAAAACAGTATTTGTTCCGCCTGCCGGAAAGGTCGGTAATGCTAAATTTGGAGTCCTAAACTCTTAGTATGCCCAAATTTCATTCATTAACTGTAAATGACGTTAGACGAGAAACGGAAGACACTGTATCGGTGGCATTTGACATACCCTCTGAACTGGCTGAAGAGTATTCGTTCAAGCAAGGCCAGTATTTAACCTTCAAGATTGAGCTTGGCGGAGAAGAGATTCGAAGAAACTATTCCATATGCACAAGTCCGCTGGATGGTGAGTTGCGTGTGGCTGTTAAGAAAGTCGAGGGCGGGTTGTTTTCAACTTACGCGAATGAGAAGCTTGCGGCTGGGGATGTACTCGAAGTGATGACACCTCTTGGTCGCTTTTACACCACCATAGAGCCCACTCAACAGAAATCATACTTGGCCTGCGCCGCTGGAAGTGGAATCACACCGATCATGTCTCACATGAAAACGGTTTTATCCGTTGAGCCTGACAGCACATTCACACTTATCTACGGCAATAAAAATACGGCCAGCATAATCTTTCGAGAAGAAATCGAGGACCTGAAAAACAGATACATGGATCGACTCCGTGTGTTTCATGTTCTAAGCCGGGAAGCAAGTGAATTCCCATTTTTGCAAGGCCACATTGACGCTGACAAATGCAACACCTTTTTTAAGCACTTTATTGAAATAGACACCCTTGACGAGGTCTTTTTATGTGGCCCTGCCCCCATGATAGAGGCCGTTCGGTCCTCGCTTCAGGAGGCTGGATTTGAACGAAAGCGGATCCACTTTGAACTATTTGCTTCACCACAACAGTTAGCTGAGCGAAAAGAAGAGAAAGCTGTTGCAAAACGGAGCGATGGAGTCCAAGCTAACGTGAAGATTATTATTGACGGTTTGGCTACTGAATTTGAAATGAATTCGGAAGACACAAACATCCTTGACGCGGCGATGAAAAACGGAGCTGACTTACCATACGCTTGTAAGGGGGGCGTTTGCGCCACTTGTCGAGCTAAAGTGGATGAAGGCGAAGTGAAAATGGACATCAATTACAGCCTTGAACCAGACGAAGTTTCACGCGGTTTTGTTCTAACCTGCCAAAGCCATCCAACAACCGAATCGGTTGTAATCAACTTTGATGAGGTGTAGGATTGAAGGATAATCAACAGTTCTATCTCATATTCTAAACTCGATTTCCATATTTGTGATACAATAATGTTGAATGAGTGATACAAAAATTTTAGTCATCGGAGCCTGCGGACAAGTGGGCACCGAATTGGTCGAAAACTTAGCCCGAACTTTTGGAAATGAGCGAGTTATCGCATCCGACATACGCGAGGAAGCTAGCTTTCCTGTGAAATACATCAAGCTGGATGTAATGGACCGCGAGGCAGTGAAAGAGGTGGTTTTGCAAGAAAACGTTTCTGAGGTTTATCATCTCGCTGCTTTATTATCAGCAACAGCTGAAAAGCATCCGGAATATGGCTGGAAGCTTAATATGGATGGTCTTTTCTCAGTATTAGACCTTGCAAAGGACGGGCATTTAAAGAAAATTTTCTGGCCTAGCTCCATTGCCGTATTTGGCCCAACAACTCCAAAACAAAACACACCCCAATACACCGTCATCGAGCCTACAAGCGTATATGGGATTTCAAAATTTGCCGGTGAGCGATGGTGTAACTACTATCATCAACGATACGATGTCGATGTGCGCAGCATTCGATACCCAGGGCTAATTGGATGGAAGTCTCTACCTGGTGGGGGAACCACGGATTACGCCGTGGACATTTTTCATCAAGCATTAAAAACAGGAAATTACACCTGCTTCTTATCTGAAGAAACGGCATTACCGATGATGTATATGCCTGATGCTATTAAGGCCACAATGGATATTATGGCGGCTCCCGCAGATAAAATCAAGATTCGATCCAGCTACAACGTCTCAGCGATGAGCTTCAATCCGCAGGATATAGCCAATGAGATTCGCAATCATATTCCTGAATTTTCGATTGCATACGACCCTGATTTTAGACAGGCTATTGCGAACGATTGGCCAGCCTCCATTAATGACGAGGAAGCACGCCACGATTGGGGTTGGAATCCAGAATTTAACTTAGAGAAAATGGTATCGGACATGTTGCAAAACCTAAATCAAAACTCAATCGTTAAAATCTAATCCAACGATTATTTTCGTCTGTCGATATTCAATCCCCGAATCTTGCAAATAAGTTTATCTTTTTCCCCTCGTATGACGTCATCATTCTTTATGAAGTATTTGCCACTAATCCTCTCCCTGTTTATCTCGAGCCTTGTATTCGCGCAAAACACTACGAGTCCTGAGGGACGAAAGGTTGGACCGTGGGTTATAACAGGTGCTGAATCGTCAAAACCAGGATATGCGGACGATGCCAAGGTTGAGGAAGGAACTTATGAGAATGGAAGAAAGGTTGGCTCCTGGAAGATGTATTTCCCGAGCGGAAAAATAAAATCGGAGATCACCTATATCAATGGTCGCCCAAAAGGACCATACAAAACCTACTATGAAAACGGCAACGTTGAAGAGCAAGGCAATTGGGCTCTAAACAAGCAAACCGGCAGTTTCAAACGCTATCATGAGAACGGACAAGTTTCGCAGCAATTCACCTTCAACGAATCTGGAAAGCGAGATGGAGTGCAAAAGTACTTCCACGAAAATGGTCAGTTAATGATCGAAGGAAGCTGGAACGGCGGAAAAGAAGATGGAGAAATCAAGGAATATTTTGAAGATGGTAGCGTGAAATCCATCCGTGTATTTAATGGCGGCCAGATGGATGCAGCTAAGTCAACTTTCAAAGAACCTGCCTCGCCAGCGGTTGCAGTTAAGGCCGCACCAGAGCCCGTTAAGGACGCATCAAACAAGGTTAAAACCACCATTAAAGTTGCCACGGCAACCGCCAAACCTAATACTGGTTTTTTTGATGGAAATGGCCAACACACCTTGTACAACAAGAACAAACAAATCCTGCAAAAGGGTTTATTTAAAAATGGTCGGTTATGGGACGGGAAGTTCTATAAATATGACCGCAATGGTCTTTTAACAAATGTTGAAATGTACCAAGGCGGAAAATACATTGGAGAAGGAGTTATAGACAAAAACATGCGGTAAGTTCACTCTAGCGTCGGTCACATTCGATGCTATCTTTGCGCACTTATTCTACTCATGGACGCACTGCATTTATACAACACCCTTAGTGGTAAGAAAGAAAAATTTGAAGCGATAAAACCTCCCTTTGTTGGACTTTACGTTTGCGGCCCCACCGTATATAGCAATGTACATCTTGGCAATTGCCGCACTTTCATCTCGTTTGACTTGATCAATAGATACTTGCGCTATTTGGGCTATCAAGTTCGGTACGTGCGTAATATTACCGATGCTGGTCACCTCGAAAACGATGCAGAAGTAGGGGAAGACAAAATCAGTAAAAAAGCGCGACTTGAATCTTTAGAACCGATGCAAATCGTGCAGACATACTCTATAGATTTCAGAGATAAGATGGAGGTGTTCAACACCTTGCCGCCAGATATTGAGCCCACTGCAACAGGGCATATTGTTGAGCAAATTGACATCATCAAGGACATCATGGACAAAGGCCTTGCTTATGAAATTAATGGGTCGGTCTATTTTGATGTTCTGAAGTACAGCGAGACGGATAATTACGGCATTTTAAGCGGCCGAAAAATTGACGAATTGCTCAGTGGGTCTAGGGCGCTCGACGGTCAAGATGAGAAGAAAAATGCAGTGGACTTTGCGCTTTGGAAAAAAGCATCTCCTTCCCATATTATGCGGTGGAACTCTCCTTGGGGAGAAGGCTTTCCAGGCTGGCACCTAGAGTGCTCGGTTATGAGCACGAAATATCTTGGAGAATCATTTGACATCCATGGTGGCGGTATGGACCTCAAATTTCCGCATCATGAATGTGAAATAGCGCAGAATAAGGCAGCAAATGGGACGCACGCTGTCAAGTATTGGCTTCATGGTAATATGCTCACGTTTGAGGGAACCAAAATGTCCAAGTCACTCGGGAATTCAATATTACCAAATGAGCTTTTTAGTGGCGATCACAAACTCTTGAACAAGGGTTTTGACCCCATGGTGGTTCGTTTTTTCATGTTACAAGCGCACTACAGAAGCACTTTAGACTTTTCAAACGAAGCCCTGGAAGCCTCAGAAAAAGGCTTTCAACGATTAATGGCGGCATTTGAGACTTTGCATTCCCTCGATGTTTCCGATACATCTGACATCGATTCCGATTATTATAAGTCGCTCTTTGAAGGGGCTATGAATGATGACTTCAACAGTCCAATCCTTATCAGTCATATGTTCGATCTGGTAAAAGCCATCAACTCTGTTGCCGATGGTCGAATGACAATTAATCAAGCTACCAAGGACGGACTTACTGAACTCATGCAGCATTTTGTTGTCGACATTTTAGGACTAACCCCTTCAAAACAGGGAGACGGCGCAGCATTGATTGACGGTTTGATGGACGTGATTATCGATGTTCGAAATCGATCGAGATTAAATAAGGACTGGGCAACATCCGATGCCATTCGGGATCAGCTGAAAGATCTAAACATCGTGGTAAAAGATGGAAAAGACGGGGCGAAATGGGAAGCACAATAAGAGCAGCCGCTTTCTTCACCATTCTATTGCTCGCAGCTGGATGTGCTGATGAAAAAAAGGATGTAAAACCATCGGATAAACCTGCTCAAAAAAAACCCGCATTTGAGCTCGCAACAACACCTGTTTTTGATGCCGACAGCGCGTACCATTACATTGACCAACAAGTAGCATTTGGCCCACGTGTGCCGAATACAGCCCCTCACAAGGCCTGCGCAAAATGGCTAGAAGCTAAGCTGAAATCCTTTGGGATGGAAGTCAACGTACAAAAGGCCGAAGTCACTGCATATAATGGACAAGCACTGGGTATTTCGAACATTATGGGTCAATACAAGCCTGAGGCACAGCGCCGTGTTTTGCTTTGCGCTCATTGGGACTCGAGGCCATATGCTGACAGAGACAGCGAAAACATTCGAAAAGCCATTGATGGCGCAAACGACGGAGCCAGCGGTGTTGGAGTTATACTAGAGATTGCACGGGCTATAGCCGCAGACAGCGGAAATTTGAACATAGGTGTAGATTTTGTCTTTTTCGATGCTGAAGATTACGGCAAACCACAAGGGTCCATGCTCGGAAATTCAGGCAATTCTTGGTGCTTAGGGTCTCAATACTGGGCGCGAAATCTTCCCATCGCCAATTACAAAGCAGACTATGGAGTTCTGCTTGACATGGTTGGCGCCGAAAACGCGGTATTTCCGAAAGAAGGGGTTTCTATGTATTACGCTCCTCAAATTGTAAATCGTGTTTGGAAAATTGCTGGCGCGATGGGCCACACTGATTATTTCAAGTCATTTCGAGGATCGGACATCACTGACGACCATAGATATTTGAATGAAATTGCCGCCATACCTACAATAGACATCATTCACTATGAAATGGGTAGAAATGATTTTGGGACCTTTCACCATACACACGCAGACAATATGGAAATCATTTCTAAGCCGACACTTAAAGTTGTTGGAGATGTTGTTTTACAAGTGTTGTATCAGGAGTAGCTAATGGGCTAGCTCAAACAAAAATTCCTTCACCATTTCCTGTTCCTGAAATGGAATAAAGTGATTTCCATCCTCGATGGCTACCATCTTCATGTCGGTGTGTGCTAGTTTTTCTTTGGCAAAGGCATAGTTAGCGAATGGTACAATTCCATCATCGTCACCATGAACATACGTTACCTGGCACGTGATCTTAACCCAATCATCAAGCATTTCTTCTAACTCATTAACGTGATTGGACTTTTCAACCGCGGCTGTTTCCATATCCTTTGGAGTAAGCCATTTTGTTGGAACCGAACACCCAAGTTTTCCTGCCCACTCAAATTTTTCATTTTTTGGATCAATTGCGGGGGCTAAGAACAACAACCCATCGACATCATCAGGCCGATCCATCGCAATTCTGGCAATTACTGGACCGCCATAAGAATGACCAAGTAACACCACAGATTGACTATCCAACAATAATTCATCAAGAATTGGATATACAGATTCGGCTTGTTTTTGAATGCTCGGCTCGGCCTCACCTCGATTTGATCCTCCATAACCAAGCCTATCAATCGTGATTAAGTTGAACGAGTCAATTAACGCCGGATCCTTTAAATACTCGTAATAGTTATCTGCACCTCCCGGAGCGCCATGAACGAAAATTATCGTCGGCTTGTCTGGATCATCATTCACCCGAATATATCGGATAGATAGATCTCCATTGGTTGTATATAACACCTCTGGGGTAACATTGCTGCCTTCAAATTCTTCCAACACCTCAGCGTCAATGTCGTCTTTTTGACACGAACTCAAAAAGGTAACGAACAGCCACGATAGTGGTAAAATCAGCAATTTCAGACGTCTTCCAAACATTTTTGTTCTATTAGTTCAGTGTTCGAATCTATGAATGTCTTCGAAACTGTGGGTTGATACGTTTAAACAAGCATAAACTTACATAGTTCAAGCCGATACAGACGCTGCAACTAAATTCAATCCACTACTTTTCGGCGAACTAATTAGAATCGGATGACCGAAGACAAAAGACTTTTTCTGCTCGACGCATATGCACTCATTTTCCGAGCATATTACTCTTTCATATCTAACCCAAGGATCAACAGCAAGGGACTAAACACTTCGGCCATGTTTGGGTTCACAAATACATTGTGGAGTTTATTGAAGAAGGAAAACCCAACACATATTGCTGTTGTTTTTGATCCACCCGGAGGAACGTTTAGACACGAGCAATTCACCGATTATAAGGCAAACAGGGATGAAACTCCTGAAGACATCCGAAAGTCCGTTCCTTATATCAAGGAAATCATCAAGGCATTTCACATTCCTATTTTGGAAGTCCCAGGTTTTGAGGCTGACGATACCATTGGCACGCTTGCTAAAAAAGGTGCCCGCGCTGGATACACCGTATATATGATGACCCCAGACAAGGACTATGGACAGCTCGTTGAGGAAAACATCATCATGTACAAACCCGGACGCGGTGGGGGTGAACCAGAAAAACTTGGAGTAAAGCAGATCTGTGATAAATACGGCATAGAACGTCCTGACCAAGTGATCGACATACTCGGAATGATGGGAGACGCTGTGGATAATATCCCGGGTATTCCAGGGGTCGGTGAAAAAACCGCAATCAAGTTTGTTCAGCAATTTGGTTCGGTCGAAGGTCTGTATGAAAACTTAGACCAACTCAAGGGTAAAATGAAGGAGAAAGTTGAGGCGAACAAGGAACAGGCTATTATGTCTAAGGAGCTGGCGACGATAGTTTTGGATGTGCCCGTCGATTTGGATGAGAAAAACCTGACCATGGACGAACCGGACAAAGCGCGCTTGGTTGAAATTTTTGAAGATCTGGAGTTTCGGCAGCTTGCACGTAACATCTTAGGAGAAGAGATTCAAGTCACAAAGGATCCAAGCGACAGCCAGCTGGATCTCTTTGGCGTGGGTGAAAGTGACACGCCAATTGCTACAAGCCTATCCACGATTGAAGATGTGGAACACACGTATCACCTTGTTGATGACAACGCCGCAATCAAACAACTGGCTTCCGACCTTTCCGCGACTGAATCATTCTGTTTTGACACAGAAACCACAGGAATCGATCCGCATTCAGCAGACATCGTTGGCATTTCCTTCTGCGTTAAACCAGGAGAAGCGTTCTATGTCCCGATGCCCGAAGACGCAGATGGGGTGGTTGAAAGACTCGGTAAATTTCAATCACTTTTTGAAAATGAAAAGATTGAAAAGGTTGGTCAAAATCTGAAGTACGATTTAGAGGTTTTACGCAAATACGGATTCGAAGTAAAGGGCCCATTATTCGATACAATGATTGCGCAGTTTTTGATCAATCCTGACATGAAAAACAACATGGATGAGATGGCTCAGTTCTACTTGAGTTATAAGCCAGTTTCCATTGAGACGCTGATTGGTCCGAAAGGAAAAAAGCAAGGAACCATGCGTGACGTGCCGTTAGACAAGATCACGGAGTATGCATCTGAAGACGCTGATATAACGCTTCAACTTAAACAAGCCATTGAGAAAAACATGGGCGAAGAAGCAATTCAGCAACTCTTCACTAAAATGGAGTGCCCTTTAATCCACGTTCTTACCGATATGGAATGCGAGGGCATTTCGATCGATACCGATGCGCTTCACAAAATGTCTGGCGAATTGGATCAAGACGCGATTCGATTGAAGGACGCGGTGTTCAAGTTTGCGGGCGTCGAGTTTAACTTAGACTCGCCCAAACAACTTGGTGAAGTTCTGTTCGATCATCTCAAAATTGACGATAAGGCGAAAAAAACGAAGACTGGTCAGTACCAAACAAATGAGGCAACCTTGGAAAAGCTTGCTGCAAAGCACGAAATAATTCCCTCCATTTTGGAGTACCGATCGGTGCGAAAACTAAAAAGCACGTATGTTGACAGCCTGCCTGAATTGGTGAATCCCCGGACAGGACGCATTCACACCAACTATATGCAAACGGTTGCCGCAACGGGCAGATTGTCTTCAAACAACCCAAACCTCCAAAACATTCCAATTCGAACTCAAAGGGGAAGAGAAATCAGAAAGGCGTTCATTCCACGATCAAGTAACCACGTTATTCTTGCGGCAGATTACTCTCAAGTAGAGCTCCGAATTATTGCAGCCATAAGCGAAGACGAGGGCATGATTGAAGCCTTCAAAAACGGACTCGACATACATGCAGCTACCGCGGCCAAGGTTTTCAATGTTAGTTTAGAGGATGTGGATCGAGACATGAGAGGCAAAGCCAAAGCAGTCAATTTTGGCATTGCATATGGACAGGGTGCTTTTGGACTAGCCCAAAATTTGAACATCTCGCGCGGGGAAGCCAAAGAAATAATCGACAACTATTTTGAGCAATTCCCTGGGCTTACGCGTTACAAGGACTCGAGCATTGAAAAGGCACGAAAAAACGGTTACGCTGAAACAATAATGGGGCGAAGAAGATATCTGCGAGATATTAACTCAAAGAACCATGTGGTTAGAAGCGGTGCAGAACGAAATGCCATTAACGCGCCTATTCAGGGATCCGCCGCCGACATCATCAAAGTAGCCATGATCAACTTGCACCGCGCCATGACCGAGGCTAAATTTGAGAGTAAAATGTTGCTTCAGGTTCATGATGAATTGGTTTTTGATGTCCTCAAAACTGAGTTAGACGCGCTTACTCCATTGATTCGGAATGAGATGGAAAGTGCGCATCAACTATCAGTCCCGTTAGTCGTTGATATCAGTTCTGGTAATAATTGGCTCGAAGCGCACTAGGCCGTCTGCGCCTAGAGTCTATCTTTGCACAATAATTATAATATGAAGCAACTATCTCTTTTCGCATTGGGCGGATTTATGCTTGTCTTAGCCGGCTGCGGGCCTACCGACACAAGCAAAGCCGAACCCGAGAAACCGGCTGCTCCGGTAACGCATGACACCAGCGAGGTCTTTCAAAGTGCAAAGTCAATTTTTTACTCCCTTCCCTCTCCTATGGAGCTGTCGACGCTTATTAAGTCTGCCGGTGGGGAATTCAGAAAGGATTTGCTGCACGATCCGAACAAAGCAAATACGTATCAATCAACCCAGAAAAGAGCCTTAGCCTTGGGCCTTTATGGAGCCGATCTTAGCTATTCCAGCGTCTACAACATGCAAGGAGAAGCGGTAAAGTTTTTAGCCGCAAGCAAAAGACTTGGCGAGACAATCGGAATACAAGAGGCGTTCAGCGCTAACTTAATCGAACGCGCCAACAATAACATGGGCAACCGTGATTCTATGTTCAGTATAATGACTGAAATGTACTGGCAAACAAACAGTCAGCTGAAAGAGGAAAACAGAGATCAACTCGCACTGATTGTGATGTCGGGCGGTTGGGCCGAAGGATTGTACATCGGTTGCAACGCAATTAACAATGACGATCCTCAACCAGAAATTGAAATGCGCATGGCTGAGCAAATGTTTGCCTCAAAGCAACTGGAAGAGATGTTCCAATTTTACGACGACGACCCTATGGTAAGCGACGTTCATGCGATGTTTCAACCAACTTTCGATTTGTTCAATAGCTTGACTATTATCGAAGCCGAGCGCAGCATTGATAAAGATGAAGAGAGTGGCCAACATACTATTGGCGGTCAAAGCGAAATCTCCTTCGGGTCGGATGATATGGAAAAACTCACCCTTATTGCTAATGAACTTCGTTCAAAAATTGTGGAACCATGATTAAGAAACTCGGAATTTTTAGCTTGATCCTAGCGGGGTTATTCGTATTCAATTATGAAGGTCAAGCTCAGTGCAAGACCTTTACAAAGAAAAAATGTATCGGAGAGCTTTCCGACTACAACAGTAACGGCCAGTATAATGGTGCCGTAATGTTTGAAGGAGAAGAGGCTACCTTGATGCAGACGTTCTATTCAGGACAGAAATATCGATTATTCATTTGCGCTCAACCATCGATTGAAGGGTTGTTTTTTGAGGTAAAAGACTATCGAAATACACTTCTATACACAAGCGAAGGAACTGGCTCAAATATGTTTGATTTTGATGTTGAATCTACTCAGCAATTAAAGATTCGTATCGTCGTACCTGATGGTGGTAGCGGTTCGCAAATCAAAAAGAACGGTTGCGTGTCCGTATTGGTCGGATTCAAGGAGTAACACTAAACAAGCGCACTATGACGTATTCCATGACCGGATATGGCAAACATTCATCCACATACAACGGACGCGTCCTAACGGTTGAAATTCGCACGCTAAACAGCAAACAGGCGGACATGAACGTGCGCATGCCCTCCATTTACCGAGAGAAGGAATTCGAAATTCGCGATGCACTTTCTAGTGGATTGATTCGAGGTAAAATTGACCTTTCCATCCAGCGTGATTTGGCCCCAGGCGAATCTGGCACAGAGCTGAACGAAGGTTTGGTCGGCCATTATTATACGCTCATTAAAAAACTAGAGTCCTCATTTGTCGAGGAGGGAGCGACTTCCGCCACAGACTACATGAATCTAATCATGAAAATGCCGGAAGTTACAAGTCCCGCAAGCCAATCCCTGGAAGCTGCAGAATACCTTGTACTCCGGGATTCTATTGATAATTGTTTAAGCAGTTGCATGGCATTTCGCGAGCAAGAAGGAGCAAAGCTTGTCGGTGTGCTAAGATCTTCAGTTGAGTCAATATTATCAGGGCTCGAGGGAGTAGGCCCCATGGAAGCAGATCGGATTGCTAATATCCGTGGTCGGATTTCAAATAATCTCAAAGATGACCAAGGAGAGAACGCGCAAATAGATCGAGACCGATTCGAACAGGAGCTGATCTACTATTTAGAAAAATTAGACATCACTGAAGAAAAGGTGCGGCTCAAGGCACATTGTGATTTCTTCCTCGCTACGCTGAATGAACATGGTTCAAAAGGCAAAAAACTCAGCTTCATTGGACAAGAAATGGGTCGCGAAATAAACACGTTGGGAAGTAAGGCTCAGCATTCTGAAATGCAGCGACTTGTTGTCGGCATGAAGGATGAGTTAGAGAAAATCAAGGAACAAGTTCTTAACGTCTTATAATCCACCGATTTGGAGGCTAAAGGGAAATCCATCATTTTTTCTGCACCGTCAGGAGCTGGCAAAACCACCATTGTTCGCGCACTGCTCGCTTCAGACTTGCCGTTAGAATTTTCCATTTCTGCTTGCAGCCGACCAGTTAGAGGAGAAGAGGTAGACAAAAAGGATTACTATTTCCTAGGAATCAACGGATTCAAAGAAGCCATCGATAATGACGCTCTATTAGAGTGGGAAGAAGTGTACCCAGATCAGTTTTATGGTACACTTAAGTCTGAAATAGATCGAATTTGGTCCAACAACCGAGCTGTTATATTTGACGTAGACGTCTACGGTGGTTTGGAATTAAAAAAGCGCCTTGGCGATCAAGCACTGTCGATATTTGTGATGCCTCCGACACGCGAAGTACTCGAAGCACGTCTTCGAAGTCGAAAAACAGAATCTGAAGAGAAAATACGAATGCGTCTTAAGAAAGCCGATGAGGAGCTAAGTATGCATACTGAGTTTGACCATGTTTTGCTAAACGACGATTTGGATAGAGCAGTGAAAGAAGCTTCCCAAACCATAACACGCTTTTTTACTAAATGAGTAAGCGCATAGGATTGTATTTCGGAACATTCAACCCCATTCATGTGGGTCATATGATTATTGCGAATCACATGGCTCAGCATCATTCAATTGATCAGGTCTGGTTCATTGTGTCGCCCCAAAATCCGCTAAAACCAAAGGCTTCGATACTTGCAGACTTCCATCGATTGGCGCTTGTAAGAACCGCGGTTGAGGACAACAATAACCTACGCGCGTCAAATATTGAATTCGATCTACCACAGCCTTCTTACACGGTTCACACGTTGATTGCGCTTAAAGAAAAATATCCTGAACATGCGTTCACGATAATTATGGGAGAAGACAATTTGAACACCTTGCACAAGTGGAAGAATCACGAAGAAATATTGAAGAACCATTCGATCCTTGTCTATCCTCGTGTAGAGAGCGATGAATCATTGTCCGTAAACATTCAAGAAAAAAGCGCCCTGTTAGGGCTGGACAATGTGCAGATCGTAGATGCTCCCTTGATGAAAATATCAGCCAGCTTTATTCGAAAATCGATTAAAGAAAAAAAAGACGTGCGGTACCTTTTAACCGAGCGTGTAATGAATTATGTAGAAGAAATGCACTTCTACAAGTAACCAAATTATGAGCGATAGAACCGAAATAAGTGAACTAGGCGAATTCGAATTGATTCACCAATTAACAAAGGATGTGAAGACCACCCAGCCTAGCACGGTTCAGGGTATTGGGGATGATGCCGCAGTTATAGATAGAGGCGATCATTACGAACTGGTTAGCACAGATCTCCTTTTAGAGGGAGTTCATTTTGACATGAGCTACACGCCATTGAAGCATCTCGGCTACAAGGCCATCTCCGTCAATTTAAGCGACATTTTCGCAATGAATGGCACGCCTACGCATGTAACCGTTTCCCTCGCCATTTCAAGTCGCTTCCCATACGAAGCTGTGAATGAATTGTACGACGGTATCAAGGCCGCATGCGAACGTTTTGGAGTGGATCTAGTTGGAGGCGACACAACCTCTAGCATAACCGGTATGATGATCAGCGTTACCGCAATTGGACGCGTTGCAAAAGAAAAACTAGCGCTCAGAAGCGGAGCAAAAGAAAATGATCTAATCTGCGTAAGTGGTGACCTTGGTGGAGCATATATAGGGCTTCAAATTCTCGAACGTGAGAAGATGGTATGGAAAGACAACCCTGAAATTCAACCAGACCTTGAAGGATTCGACTACGTGATAGAGCGTTTTCTGAAACCCGAAGCCCGAGCCGACGTGATCGAAGAACTTGGCAAACTTGGAATTACTCCAACAAGTATGATTGATATTTCTGATGGACTGGGGTCTGAGCTTCTTCATATAGCTAGGCAAAGTCAATGTGGTGTCCGGGTTTATGAAGAGAAAATCCCCTTGGACGCTTCGACCATCACACAATGTCAGGAATTTAAGATGGAGCCAAGCGTGTGTGCGCTCAGTGGAGGTGAAGATTATGAACTGCTTTTCACCATACCACAAAGTGATTTTGAAGCCGCTTCAAAAAGCGAATTCTTTAGCATCATTGGCCATATTACAGACGCTGCATCTGGATCAGCAATCGTTTATCCCCAAGGAGAGGAAATTCAGATTAAGGCGCAAGGCTGGAAATCTATATAAGAAAAAAGGCCGCTGGGAAAATCCAGCAGCCTAGTTACTATAGAGTATAGGGTAGGTGTTTAAATGGACGAGAAAATCATCATGAGAACGTCTACTAAAAGCGCCAAGCCAATAGATCGTGTGACAAGTTTCATTGGAGCAATCGCTAGCATCAGCGTGAGTGACAACATGGAAAAACCAACAATTACTGATAACTTCCAAATGGCATCAAAGGCAAACAAACCAGCTGTGATACCACCGACGATACCTACCAATAAGAACCCAACTGAAATAATTCCATATCTATTAAACTCGGCTTCTTCATCCAATTTTTGAATCCATGATGGCGTTGTGGCCTTTACATTGACCTGCGTCTTTTCTGCTGACTGATGTACTGCTTCCATTGCTTTTTGTTTTGTTGCAGACAAATTTGGAGCATGGGATGCTATTCAAAAATGATCTGGTACAGTGTGATAAGTGACATTTGTCACCAATCCTCTTTTCACAATATGTTCTTAAACCACCACAATTATCTTCGGTGGTATTTACATTTATGACATGGAATTAAAGCATATTGACATTGATAGACTTCAGGCTGAATCAGCCTCAATAAAAGAGCAGTTCAATTCTGCTAAGCCATTCCACTACGTATGTTTCGACAACTTCTTCGTTCCAGAAAAAGCCGAAATCATTCATGAATCCTATCCAATTGTTGACCCTGGCACCTGGGATGGAACGACCTATGTAAACCAAAAAAACAAGTTTCAGAAAACGGAATTCGAAACGGGCTCCACCCTTTCTGAGGCATTTGCAGAACTCAATTCAAAGGCATTTTTGTCATGGCTTCAGGACCTAACAGGATTTAGCGAGGAAATTGAAGGCGACGATCAATTGTTTGGCGGTGGTCTGCATCAATCGGTAAATGGTGCTTTTTTAAATGTTCATGTAGATTACAATATCCATCCTGAAACCAAACATCACCGCAGACTAAACGTGATTGTTTATATGAATAAGGACTGGAAAGATAGCTACGAGGGCCACCTAGAACTTTGGGACCTAACCGATGGTAAAAAAGAGCAAATCGCACGCATTGCGCCACGCTTCAACCGATGCGTCATTTTTGAAACAAACGAGATCTCATTCCATGGTCATCCAAAACCGCTAAATACTCCAGAAGGTGTGAATAGGAAATCGTTGGCCACCTACTACTACACGAAGACAAGGCCTCAAAGTGAACAAGTTGACTCGCACAACACGATCTATGTCAATACTGAAGGAGTCGGAGGCAAAGTGAAGCAATTCAATTCGGGGATAAAAGCGTTTCTGGAGCGTATTAACGACCGTTAGCCTACCGCCGCTAAGAGTAGCTTTTTCGCAGTTTCTGGATATTCCAAGAAACTCATATGACCACAGCCTTCTATTACGTTGAGTTGCACAAATTCGGAGATCTCTGACAGTTGCACTGATTCTTCTAAAGGAATTCGCGGGTCTTTATCTCCGGCAATAATGAACACTGGAAAGGGAGGAAACTTTAAAAGAACTTCTCGATTAGGCCGAAGGCGCATTCCAGAAAGTGCGGCCACAATACCTTGTTTCGAAGTGTTGAGCGCTTCGCTTTTCAACAACTTAATTTCACTTCCAAGCCGCTTCCGATTTGAAGGCTTAAAGAGCATTGGAATTGATGTGCGCACGAAGGATTTGTGATTCACCTTTATCAATTTGATGGCCCTTTCCCTATCTCGTTTCTTCCACATCGTATCCGCACGTGCGGTGCTGTGATATAGCGTTAAGGACCTCAACATATCCGGCTCTTTTTCAGCCAATGCTAAGGCCACATATCCGCCCATGGAATGTCCAACAAGAGATATGCGCCTAATCTTTAGATGACGTAGAACGGCCAAGACCGCATCCGCCATTTCTTCCATGGTGTGCACGTATCCAATACAATCTGATTCCCCATGGCCGGGCAAGTCAACACAAATTGTTCGTTTAGATTTCAGCGTTTCCTGCACGAAAGCCCACATCGACACGTTTTCAAGAAACCCATGAATGAGCACAACCGCTGGCCCCTTTCCAATATCGGTAAAGTGGATGTCTACGTCTTTGAAACGCAGTTTAGGCATTCATCAAATCTTCGATTTCGTCAGCCTCGATTGGAATATTCTCCATCAGATTGGTATATCCGTCCTTGGTAAGCAGATAATCGTCTTCGAGTCGGATTCCCAAGTTTTCTTCCAGGATATATATTCCCGGCTCTACAGTAAATGTGGACCCCTCAGGAATCGGCGCATTCCACGGCCCATAGTCATGGGTGTCTAACCCAATATAATGAGACGTACCATGCATGAAGTACTTTTTATATGCAGGCCAATCTGGGTTTTGATTTTTAATGTCATCCATCGAAATCAATCCTAGGTCTACCAATTCTTTCTCCATTATCAGCCCAACCTCTTGATGATATTGTTTCAATGTTTTGCCCGGACGTAGAATTTCAATCGCTCCATTTTTCACCCGCAACACCGCATTGTATACGTCTTTTTGCCGCTTTGTAAATGTGCCGCTAACAGGGACACACCTAGTAAGGTCTGATGCATAATTGGCATATTCTGCGCCGAAATCCATAAGGATTACGTCGCCCGCTTTACACTCTTGATTGTTCTCAATATAGTGAAGCACGCACGCGTTCCGTCCCGAACCGATTATTGGGGTGTAGGCAAATCCTTGTGATCGATTTCGAATGAACTCGTGCCATAATTCTGCCTCAATTTCATATTCCATTACCCCCGGTTTAATGAAGGGTAAAATTCGTCTGACTCCCTTTTCCGTGATGTCACAAGCCTGCTTCATTAGGTCCACCTCAATTTGGTGTTTCACCGCCCGCAGTTCGTGAAGAATTGGATTACTTCTTAGATATTCATGTACAGGATATTTGTTTCTGCACCAAGAAATCCAACGATCTTCTCGCGTTTCCGCTTCTGAGTTCGCTCTCCAATGCTCGTTTGTGTTTACATAGACACTTTTGGCTTCGCTCATTAATTGATTGAATATGGTGTCAAACTGATTGAGCCAATAAACGGTCTTTATTCCAGATGTTTCAAACGCCGCATCTTTTGTGAGTTTCTCCCCTTCCCAGATAGCAATGTGCTCATTTGTTTCCTTCAAAAAGAGAATTTCACGGTGGTTTGGATCGTGACAATCAGGAAATAAAACCAAGACACTTTCCTCTTGATCGACACCACTTAACCATAGAATATCTGTGTGCTGCTTAAAAGACCGAGTACTATCGGCGCTGGTGGTAATTATGTCATTGCTATTTAGAACGGCCAAGGATTTCTCACCCATTCGCGCACTAAAAAGAGATCGATTGTACTCGTATAGCGATTTGTCTATTCTATGATATTTCATGGGTGCAAGATAATATTGCTGACCCAATTTTCCACGCCTAACGCGGTGGATTATTTGATTTTCGCCACCATCTCTTGGTAGCAACTTCGAACGATGTCAAAGGATCGATGTGCTCGTGCCCATTTCGCAATGCGCCCATTTTCACGATCGATCATCATCAAACTCGTCAAGGACGAAAAATCGGTTTTCTCTATCGAATCGATATCATCCACCACGACTCCGAATTCATTTTGGCGGATCAGGGCAGAATCATCGCCAATGCCATGAGGAATAACAACCGGTAATCCATTGGCCATATACTCGCCATTCTTTATCGGGCTGATCCCCATCTTAGATGGTGTAGGCCTGTGAAGCGAAAAAGCAAAGTCGCTGGCGCTCAGGTATGCCCCCACTTCGCTTTGGTCAACGAACCCAATATGGTATCTATTCGAATCGATATTAGCTTCTACTAAGCTCTTGCGCCAGGCATCGTGATCGGGAGATAAGATGATAAGAAAGAAACGCTCCGATCCAAGTTGCTCTTTTGCCGCTCGAATTATCTGGATAGCCTCGATATCCAAATATATCCCACCGAGTTTCCCAGTGTATATCCCAACAATATCCGAGTCCTTCAGGCCGAGTTTTGTGCGGATGGCGCTTCGGTCGGTCTTCCTAAATGCAAACCGATCTAAATCAACGCAGCAGGGCATTGTTCGGATTTTGGCTGAATTAACGCCTTCCTTCTCGATAAGATGTTGAGCATAGGCATCGGTCACGGGAAATAAGAAGTTTGCCTGCTTTTTCTCCGAATTTTCTGCCTTTTTAAGAACCTGATATCTCAATCCAATTTTTTTCCAAACACCATCCTCATGCATATAATCTGCATGGGGCTCAAATGATTCTACAGAGTAGGCGCACCCACTTTCCTTCACAAATTTCAGCGATAACCATCCCGCCATCACACCTCTGGCAATAACCAGATCGATGTTTTTTTCATTGTGCAGTCTGGTTAAAAGCTTCGTAGCCTTCGAACGATCCGTCAATTTATCCTTTCCCGACTTACTCGTCACAATTTGATGATGAACTACGTTTTTCAATTTCAGCTTTGGCCCAATATTGTCACGCTCCATCGACACAAATTGTATTTGATCGACCTCAGAAAATTCAGCTAATATTTTCAAATGAGGAACCACCGTTGCTTGTGTCAGGCCTTCATTCAATCCCCAATATGTAAAGAAGCACAGGTTCATATCTTGCTAAACTGAAAAAAGGATGAAAGTGCATTCAGTGGTTGAAAGCGTTTTAAGAATGATCGAACCATAATGGACCTGGCCTTAACGCGATACTGCTCCAAGTCATTTTTTGACACATGTTCAAAGTGCTTAAGGGCCGAATACACCCTCAAATAACCGTTTCCAAGCGCAACTAGGTTAGCCATCGCAGAATTTTTATGGCGTCGATAATAGAGAACTTCCTCTTTGGTAAACGCATAACGGCCTGACCTTGCAAGAGATGTATAAAACAACAATTCCTCTCCATGCGATATTGAATCATCAAACTGGTATTTCTTGCCCTCTACACACTTTATCATCCATGTGTTTCCAACAAACACATTACCCTTCAGTGAAAGTAAATCGGAGACTAAGGGCCCAATAGGATTTGGCATATAGGAATCAACAATACGCTCAACGTTACCTTGAAAAGACCGCACAGCACCATCGACAAATTCAATGCTATTATCCGAATCAAATAGCTCCATTCGAGCCGCTACACTCCGTTTCGGTAAAATATCATCGCCATCGAGAAAACAAATGTATTCTCCGGCACTCTGTTTCAAGGCCATATTTCTGCCTGCGCTTACACCAAGATTTTCTTCTGATCGGATCACCTTAATTCTTTCGTCGGATAGAGCAGCCAAAAAGGAAGAGGAATTATCCGTAGAACCATTATCACAGATCAACCACTCCCACTGGCTGTACTCTTGATTTAACACCGAGTCAGCACAGCTTTCAATGAAAGCGCCATCGTTAAATGTGGCAGTAATTATCGAAACTTTTGCAGCCAAGTGTCAAAGAAATCAAAACTACCGACGCGATCGAAAATTATTGCACCAAACCATTTTGAAATTATCACGGTATATACTCCATACATTTGTGTTTGATGCGGTTGTATTCTACGGTTTATATATTCCTGATTCTTTGTTTTCTAGCGATGGTGCCTGCACTCTCCGGAATGGCACAGTGCCCGAATACGTCAATTAACGTATCGAGCGCTGCATGCGTCGGAGACACAATTACAGCCAGCCTTTCCACATCTTTTGAGCGTTATTTCTGGGATGCCGACCCTGGAGACTTGACTTCGACGCCCGTTGCCACCAATCTGGGGAATATTGAAAATGCCTTAACGAACCCAAGAAACATTACAATAGTTCAAGACGCCGGAAACTGGTATGGATTTATCAATAACGCCTCCGCTGCCATTATTTACCGATTGCATTTCGGGAATTCTCTTGAGAATAGTCCTTCCCTAGACACGGTAAACTTCACGGCCACCGCCTCGAATGGAGGAACAACTGAATCCAAGATTCGATTCGTGAAGGAAGGAGCAAATTGGTATGGCCTTCAGGTAACCGATCAAGAACGATTGTTGGTGCATCAATTTGGAAACTCGTTGACCAACAACAACCTTACAACAAACGCATATGTCAACCCTTTTGGGTTGTTCGCAGACCCTAAGGACTTGGTAATTGTAGAGCAAAACGACAGTGTGTTCGCCGTTGTTATCAATAGAAGCTCAGACAATATTTCTATTGTCCGTTTCGGAAACTCCATAAGTAACGCTCCAATATCTGGATACAATGAAAGCATTCTCGAAGACAGCTCTTACCTGAATAACAGTGCTTGTTTGGAGGTAAAAAAGTATTGCGACGATTGGTTCGTCTTTGCCGCGAGTCCTACCACAGATAATATTGTACGTGTCAATTTCGGAGCGTACTTTAATGGCTCCGCCACGGGCACCGCACTCTTTACCAACGGATCAATTTCGAACCCGAAGTCCATAGAAATCACGGAAGAAAACGGCAACTTCTATGGGTTTGTTAAATCAAATGCCGGGACAGGCATTTCATTTTATGAATTTGGCAGCAACTTGAGTTCGGTGCCAGCAAAAACGGACTACACGAACTTTGGCGGTCTCACAAATGGAACTCAAGCGCAATCTATTGATGTGATTAACGACGGGTCTAAATGGTATGCATTTGTTACCAACGCCCAAAACAACCAAGACCGCATTATTAGACTTGATTATTCGGATACCGCCGCAGCTGCTTGGGGAGACACATCTCAGTTTTCATTTGTAGCATCAAACATCGGCACCACACATCTGAGTTTCATTGGTGTTAATAGTGCGGGAAACACCTTTTTTGGGGTAGACTCCATCGAGGTCTTTGCTTCTCCTGATGTTGATTTCAATCTCACGCAACTCTGTGATAATCATGAAAGCCAATTCACAGACATAAGCACTTCGACCGACTCGATTGACACATGTCACTGGGACTTCGGCACGGGCGATACTTCAATTCTTCAAGATCCGAGCTATTTATTTCCAGATTCTGGCCTATGGAATATTCAATTTACCGCTACTACAGAAAATGGCTGCAACTCTATCCTCGATTCCACACTTTATGTTTACAAAGCGCCTGTTGCGCTTTTTACAATTGACTCCACATGCCAATTTGCGATGGCCGATATTTCCGAGTCTTCCGCAGCATTTCAGGATACTCTTTCAAGCTGGACTTGGACATTCGAATCGGACACCGCAACGGGTCAGTCACCTGCAATTATGTTTGACTCCTCTGGACAAACTACGCTGAGTTTGATAGTTGAAAGTGGGGCTGGATGTCTTGACACATTGGACGAAGACGTTTTTATAAAATTAGCTCCTGCTTCCAATTTCGATCTAAGCACAACATGTTTGGGGGACACGACTCTATTTCAAAATCAATCGACCTTTGGCGCGGGTACGATGTCTTACGTCTGGAATTTAGGAGAGGGACCTCTTTCCACCGCTACAAATCCATCGCACCTCTACTCTGCTATCGGCGGATACAACTCAAAACTGCGCGTTACCGGCTCAAATGGATGTCTAGATTCAACGGAAGTTTTGGTGACCGTGAGTGTGCCACCTGCAGTTCAATTTGGAATTTCGGAGTCGTCAATTTGTTCATATTCTGACCTCCATTTTTTGGATAGTTCAACTGTTTCTCAAGGCAGCATTATCGCTTGGGAATGGTCCTTTGGAGATGGAGACTCTAGCCTCGTTCAAAATCCAATCAAGTCCTACGCAGCAATTGGCGTCTTTGAAACGAAGCTCCGGGCCTATTCAGGCACAAAATGTAGCCAAGTCGATTCACTAGACGTGACTGTATTAGAATCCCCGGTTGTTGGGTTTAGTGCTTCGGCCACTTGCATGAACCAGAACACAATATTTCAAAGCGCCACCACTACCCCAGCCTCTGACAGTGTTACGAATTGGAATTGGGTTATCGAAACTCAAAGCGTGTCCACAGCCGATTCTGCTCAATACAGTTTTGGAGACAGCACCTCGCATCTAATCCGATTTGAAGTTACCTCGGCTTTGGGTTGCATTCAGTCGATTGACTCAACGTTGCAAATTCTATCCGCACCAACGGCTCAGATTGTAGATCTTGGGAATCTGCTGTGCACGAATCTTGAGCTTGGCTACGACGCCTCTATAAGCACATCCTATCTAGATTCGCTTTCTACGATCGATTGGTTTGTTGTTGACGGCACCCAAATCGCAAACACAGGCACTGGCCTTCCCTTTTCCCCGACCCTCGCCCATTCAGGCATTTATCAAGTTGGATTACTGGTTGAAAGCGAGGCCGGATGCACGGTATCAGACACCCTACTCATAAGCGTTGGCGAGTCTCCTGTGAGCACCTTGGAATACAACGTTGCTTGTGCGGGCGACACCACATTTTTCATGAATAATTACAGCGGGTCAAACTATCAATACGGTTGGAGTTTTGGAGACGGACTCAACAGTGCCAACGACGATCCATTCCACATATACAACGACAGTGGGACATATATTGGCACCCACCTGATTACCAATGAATTGAATCAATGCTTTGATTACGACTCATTCATCGTCGTAGTGAATCCGCGGCCAATTCCTCAATTTCTGAATGATCCAATATGTCAAGGATCGTGGGTGAATTTTCGGGACAACACATCTCTTGAAGAAGACAGCATTGTTTCCGCCAAATGGGACTTTATTGGGCTTGAATCGAATGACGCCTTTTCGCCATCCATTTTCTTCGAAGACGAAGGAGAAACATTGGTTCGATATCAGATAGAAACTGCCAATAAGTGCCGGGCCAGCATAAATCAAATTATCACCATACTTCCCAAGCCAGACCTGGAGTTCAATCTAGAGCCATCATACGGACAAGCGCCGCTGGAGGTGTCCTTAAACAACGCATCAATAGATAGCGTCGAGTATTTTTGGATAGTTAATGCCAAGGATACGTTAACCGTAAATTCATTCACGTTTGACACAAACGCATTGTATGAAGTTTCGTTCGTGGCGACGCGAGATGACGGTTGTGTGGCGCGTCTCGACAAAACAATAAATATTGCCGATGTAGAAATTGATCTTGCTATTCAGTCTTTGGAAGCAACCTTGATAAATGAAGATCAAATGGCGTTTGTAGCTACCGTAGTAAACCTTGGGAATGTGGCCATCGAAGACCTACAAATGCGTGTTTCGTTGAACCAGCAGGGCACTTTCAACGAATTTGCCAATCGCACCATAGAACCTTCCAAGTTTTATGAAATAAAGCTCAACGGGTTGCTGGACCTAGGAGGAAAGGAATTTGACATCTCATGTATTGATTTAAATTTCGATCAAGAGTTCCTTGATGTCGATCCTTCAAACAATGAACTATGCATATCGGACAATTCCAAAAGCATCATTTCCAAACCATATCCAAATCCGTCAAACTCTGCGATAACCTTTGCAATCGTTAGTCCGAAGCAAAAGAATCATGTATCGTTTGAGGCGTACAATTCGAAAGGTGAGTTGATGCTAATGCAGGAGGAAACTGCTGTAACAGACACCTATGATACTATGACAATCGATATATCAACATTGTCCACTGGAATTTATCTGATCAACGTACACACAGACGACGTTTCCGAAGGCTTTAAAGTGATAAAGTTCTAAGGCGTTGCCAATCACAAAAAACATATTCTACAACCTGCTTTCGCAGTTGCCGCAGGTGTTTTCAGGGCTTGTGGTGAGTGTGCTTTCTACCCGCATTCTTGGGCCCGAAGGAAAAGGTGTCTTTGGGATAATTACCTACGACATTTTATTCCTAGGGCTATTGCTAAGTCTGGGAGTGAATATGGCCACCGGATACTTTATTGCAAGTAAAAAAACCACAGCCCCAGAGATTTTAGGGTTAGGTATATACCACCTCTTAGCCAACAGTGTTTTGTTGACGCTATTCCTTGCGTCAATGTATCTCAGCGGCAATGCTGAAGGACTGCTGCCTACAGATCAATCGGTGGTTCTCATTTATGCTTACATCATCGGAGGTTTTGCGCTGAATTATGTCAACAGCATTGTCAACGCCATTTTTCAAGGCAGTAAAAAATTCAGATACACCAATCGATCGTTGCTATTAAAGGCCTTTTCGAATCTTGCATTATTCGGCGGATTGTATATCTACCATCTGAGCACTTCGGTAGGTTTAGAAGCCGTTATTCTTGTTTCCATCGCTTTGATTGTCATCCAGACTATGTATTGGCTGGTGTCTTATGCGATCGAATTTGGACAACCTCCGATCATGAAGGGCGTTTTAAAACAGCAGTTCAACCTGCTTCTTTCCTTCTCATTAATAGGTTACTTCTCTAACCTGTTGAACTTTTTAAATTACCGGTTAGACATATACATCGTTGAGGCCTATACTACAATTGACCAGGTCGGTTTTTACATTTTGGCGGTGAATTTGACTCAGATGCTTTGGCTCATTTCAGATCCAATAGCAGGAATTTTGAAACCGTATTTGAGTGACCCAAACGCAGAAAAATCCCGCCAGATAATCTTTGGGATTTATCAACGACTCAACGCCAGCGTAATTCTAATCGTAAGCCTCGGGGCTTGGTTGCTGGCTGAGTTAGTCATCCCGTTGCTATATGGTCAGGAGTTTTACGCTTCTATTATTCCATTTAGAATCCTGTTGATCGGTAATTTCTTTGCGTGCAACTCCAAGGTATTTGGGGTGTTCAACTTTGTGACGGACAACATCAAATACAACTTGCAAGCAACGGCAATTGGGCTCATTTTTACGGTGATTTTTGATTTCCTCCTGATTCCATCCTATGGTATTTCAGGAGCGGCTTGGGCCTCGAATGCCGCCTATCTCACTATCTTCGCTTATCTAGTCTTTATTACTCGTTGGAAATTGAACCTTCGAATTAATAACCTTTTCATTTTCACACCATCGGATTATCACCAATTAAAAAATGAGTAAAGTAGCTGAGTTTTATGACGGGTATTCGGATCGTCAACAATCTGCAGGAATCAATCGACGACACTGGAGCATCGATCAATGGTTAGTTCGATTCGGTCTACAAGATGATCAGAATGTCCTCGAAATTGGCTGTGGCGTTGGCACAATGACTAAACTGCTCTGCGATCGTGTTGTAAACGGACGCATCCTTGCCAATGACATTAGCGCTAAGAGTATTGAAATGGCTCAAGCGGCCTTGGCCAATTACAAGAATGTTGAATTTTTAGTAGGTGACATGGTGCATCTAGAGATTGATCGAACATTCGATGTGATTTTATTGCCTGATGTGCTTGAACACATTCCTATTGCTGACCATGCCACATTGTTTCAAAAACTCTCCGCACTACTCGCGCCAGACGGAATGATTGTCATTCACATTCCAGATCCTAACTTTCTTGCATGGAGGCATACTCAGGAGAAGGAAAAGCCGCTCCTACAAATTATTGATCAAAGTATATACACAGATAAATTGACCGCTGACCTATACCCCGCAGGGCTCTTCATCACTCACCTTGAATCATACAATCTACACACCGAAAATGGCGATTATCAAATAATTAAGGTGAGAAAAACAAAGCCGACGGATTACCCACTTCTGCAGCGTGACACTACCTTCACGACACGCGTAATAAATAAAATTAAGCGAACGATTTCCTAGATGCTCAGCCATAAATACAAGTGTATTTATATTGAAATCCCTAAAACCGGATCAACAAGTATTCGATCCATTGTAGGTAATCCCATCCTTCCTCATCAAGACATCCTATACTATAAAAACATGCTCCGCAATCAATGGCCATATGAGCATAAGGGGCATCTTCAGGTAAAGAAGCATTATCAATCATTGACTACTGAAGGGGCCAGAAGAAAGATAGGTGATGCCGTTTTTGACCGTTATTTCAAATTTTCGTTTGTGCGTAATCCATGGGCCCGCGTGGTGTCATTATATTTTAGAAATGAAGGTAAACCAATGCGTGATAAAATGTCATTCGAGGAATTTGTTGATTGGATTCAGTACAGCAGCGATACCAGTGTCTTTGTTTCAGGAAAAAAAAACCAAACAGACTGGTTTCTAGATGAAGATGGGAGTGAAGCAATGGATTTTGTTGGAAAATTTGAAACCATCCATGCAGATTGGCAAACCATAGCGGCCAAAATCGGAGCTCCCCTTGAATTACCCCACCTAAATGCGGGTGTTGAAAAATTGCCCTATACGGACTATTACAACAGTAAGACACGGGAGATCATATCCAATAAGTTTAGGAAAGATATCGAACGGTTTGGCTATACCTTTGGCCAGTAATTATGCGTCTCTTACCAAATAGCATTCGAAAAAGACTGGCGTATTTATACTATGAAAAAGGTTGGCGACACCCCCTGAATCAATTCTTAGTCTACGCGAAAGGTGCTTTTGCTAAACCTAAAAATAGGAAGGTCACATTTATTCTTTTTGCTCAAGGCCGGACTGGATCAACCGTACTTACCGACTTGATAAAAAAATCCTCCCAAATACACTGTGACGGTGAAATATTTGGTGCCTTCATGCCAATTAAGATTCTCTTCCCAACGTATTATAAGCGGTCTCTTGCTCGAGTCTCCACCGCACCTATTTACGGGTATAGAATAAAAATCTATGACTTGATTATGTTTCATAATCATACGTTTCAAGAATCAATTGAATTCATGCGCAACGAATTCAACAACGGAAACAAAATTATTTTCCTGAATCGTGAGAATAAGTTTCGTCAAGCGATGTCGAGCCTGGTTGCTGAGGCTCGGGGTACCTATCATCAAAAAAAGGGAGCAAATGGATTAGCTGAGAAGGTTGTTGTTGATGCGAAGAGCATTCCTGAGCGTATCGAAAAATTGAAACAATTCTCGTCTTGGGAAAAGGAAGCCTTGGCCGGTTTTGACTACCTCGAAATAAACTACGAAAAAGACCTTTTACCGCCAGATCGACACCAAGCAACTCTAGATCGGATTACCGAATTTCTGGGAGTTGAGGCCTGCGCTGCCGATAGCCAATACAAGCGCTCAAGCGACGACGATATAAGCAAGTATGTCGAAAACCATGAGGAGGTACTTTCTATTCTACGCTCAAGTGGAAATGAATTTTATCTCAACTCCAAGAAATGAAGCGCATGAATCAAATACTTCGAAATTTCAAATGGCATCGCGACCTTCCATTTCCAACGCCTACTATCTTTTCAAAATTCCGCAGGACGGTAGATCACACATTTTTTTATGAATTCTGATAGCCGGCCAATAATATGGCACATTGCGGCATGGTGGCCAACACCCGATCATCCTGGCGATGGTTTGTTTATTAGAGAGCATATTCGAAGTATCTCCAACCAGTATCGACATTTCGTGATCTATTTGAAAATTGAAAAGCGGAGTCTCGGTCGACCAAGGGTGCTTTTGTCGGAACAGTCGGGAGAACTCACAGAGTTGATTGTAGATATTAAAACTCCACTTCGAAGATTTGGGTTTGATAAGTTTTTAATTCGGCATTCCTATCAGCGAGCATTTAATCACTTGCAAAAACAATATGGGCCACCGGCTCTAACACATGTTCACGTGCGGAGTCATATTTCAAAATTTGCCATTGACGTGTTGATAAAAAACGACCAGTCATTTGTTTTGAGCGAGCACTTTTCTTTCTATCACCGTGGAATTTACGAGTTGGATGCGAAACAACAGAAAGCCGAAAAAGCCGCCATTCGTTATTGTTTCACACACCGAAATATAAAGGCCATAATGCCCGTGAGTAAAGAACTTGCAGATATTTTCACTTCTCAGTATGGGGTTGACACGGACAGAATTAAAGTCATCCCGAACATTGCGGATTCATGCTTCAAGCACGCAACACATATTCCACAAGACGAAATACGTATTGCGCTTGTTGCCGCTTGGAATTTCCCTAAGAACCCCTTCATTTTTTTCAACGGACTCTCATTACTTCCACAAGATTTGCGAGATAAAATCAAGGTTGACATTGTTGGGCATGGCGGGCAATTGGATGAAATGAAGGCGCACGTAACTAGAGAACTCCCAGACTGGAACATCACCCTGCACGGATATAAAAAGAAACCAGAATTTGCTCAGATCCTACAATCTGCCGATTTCTTTTGTCACCCAACAGACCAGGAAAACCTTCCTACTGTTATTGCCGAAGCCCTGTGTTGTGGAGCACCCGTTCTTTCCATGAATGTGAACGGCATTCCAGAAATGATCGATGATTCGAATGGAATCCTCATTGAACCGAAAAGCGCCGATGCAATGAAAGAAGGATTGTTAAAAATGATTCAAATACGGCATGAGTATAATCGTAAGGGTATTGCTGATGCAGCCCACCTAGTCTACGATAAAGGCGTTATTGGCAAAACGATTGACGAGATTTACAAAGGAGTTTTTGCATGAGTGAGCCCACCCATATCGCCGTTGTGCTCGATAATTCGTTCACCTCCGACCTCCGTGTGGAGAAGGAAATTAACAGCCTTCTTCACGCAGGTTTCAGAGTAACCCTTTTTTGTTTTAAGGAAGAAGGATTAGCCGAAAGAGAAACCCAAGCAAATGGGTTGAAAATAGTTCGAATCCTCGATACGTGGTTGACTCACCCACTTAGGAGGGGCTATACCTCAGGTTTAAAAAGGACGGCGGACGCAATTATCTCAACCAGCCCCCAAGCTATTCATTGCCATGACATGTACACCCTTCCCATTGGCGGAATGCTAAAACGCACGCATCCTCAACTCACTTTTGTCTACGATTCTCATGAATATTTCAGAGAGTCCAGGTACTATCAGGACGCCCCTGGCTGGATCAACCGATTTGGGGGAAAACTTTCTTGGCTCAAGTTCATTCGCCAGGAAAGAATAATGTCTCGACGTGCCGATTTGGTGATCACCACTACCAATGCAATTTGTGACGCACTGCGAAGGCACAACAATCTCAAATGCCCAATAATTCCAGTGCGAAATATTCCTGCTCTGAAACCGAGCGATGGTATAAAGCAAGATTTACGCACAATCCTCCAAATCAAGAATGGTCATGTATTGGTTCAAACTGGAAACATCTATCAATCAGACGAGGTTCTTAAAACCACCTTCGATGAAGTATTAGAAATTCCGAACCTATCGTTCGTTTTAATAGGGAATCGTCCAAAGTTTTATAACGTGAAGGAATGGGCTTCAACGGAGAAAAAGTATGCAGGTAGGATACACTTTGTTGACTATGAGCCTCAATTTTTACATGACCATTTATCCAGTGCAGATATCGGTCTTTGTTATGTACGTTCCGATATTTGGGAGTCGCATCGAATTACTTCCCCAAATAGAGTCATGGAATATGCGCTATGTGGCATTCCTATTATATCCGTTGATCAAGTCGTATCAAACGAATTGAAAGATAAATATGGAAATGTCTTGATCTACGATAGTAATAAAGCTGGAAGCCTCAAACAGGCGCTCACAGAAATGTTGACTCAATTTGATGAGTTCAAACAAAAGTCTCAATCGATATCAAAGGACTTATCTTGGGATGCCGAATTCGCTCCCGTACTCGATTATTACAATGAAAATACCTCGTCGAAATAAGCGGCTCAGATTTCCTTTTGCCTGTTCCAGACCCAGCGGTTTTAATCATCGATCTCTGTTCAAATAATCCTTCCAAATAGGTTTGATTTAATTGAACCCTACGATTATTCATTTATCGCTTTGCCCTGAACATTTGGCTTTTACATTTGTCATCTGATTACAACATTATTTATGGGAACACAAAACGGAGTTCTAAAGTCTTCAATCGCTCGGAAAATTGCCATGGCCTTGTCTGGCTTTTTCCTACTCTTTTTTCTTCTGCAGCATTTAGCGATCAATGCTCTATCTCTTATAAGCGCAGATTTATTCAACGCTGCTTCACATTTCATGGGCACCAACCCACTGGTTCAGTTCGCTTTACAACCGGTACTTGCATTTGGCGTATTCTTTCACCTGATCATGGGAATGGTTCTAGAGTTGCAGAACCGAGCGGCCCGACCCGTTCAATATTCCTACTCTAAACCTGAAGCGAATTCAACTTGGATGAGCCGAAATATGATCATTACAGGAATCATGGTCATGCTTTTTCTCGGGTTACATTTTTACGATTTCTGGCTTCCAGAGCTGAAAATGAAATTTATTGATGGCATTTGGAATATCGAAGATCGATACTTTGAAGAGTTACAACACAAATTCCATGATCCGATTCGAGTCGGTCTATATGTTCTATCATTTGTCTTCTTATCCCTGCACTTGATGCATGGATTTCAATCGGCATTTCAGTCGGTTGGGTTTAGAAGTTCGTCATTTACGCCAATGATCAAGAAGCTGGCAACAATCTATGCGATTGTGGTTCCACTTGGCTTTGTGATTGTCGCGCTCTATCATTTTTTGGTCCAATAACTTAATACTAAGCAAGAATGTCAATGCTTGATTCGAAAACACCTGAAGGTCCAATTAAAGAAAAGTGGACCAATCATAAAAACAACATAAATGTTGTAAACCCTGCCAATAAGCGTCTCATCGATGTTATCGTGGTTGGGTCTGGATTGGCTGGAGGTGCAGCGGCTGCTTCGCTTGCCGAAATGGGATACAACGTGAAATGCTTTTGCTTTCAAGATTCCCCAAGACGTGCCCACTCTATTGCCGCTCAAGGAGGAATAAACGCGGCGAAGAATTATCAAAACGATGGCGATTCGACTTACCGTTTGTTCTATGACACCGTGAAAGGAGGAGATTACCGAGCGCGGGAAGCGAACGTGTACCGCTTAGCAGAGGTGAGCGCAAACATCATCGATCAGTGCGTGGCGCAAGGAGTTCCATTTGCACGCGATTATGGCGGGTTACTAGACAATCGATCATTTGGCGGCGTACTTGTATCGAGGACGTTCTACGCAAAAGGACAAACAGGACAACAATTACTTCTTGGTGCTTATTCGGCCATGTCTCGCCAAATAAACAAGGGTAAAATCAAAATGTATAACCGACATGAGATGCTAGAAATGGTGCTCGTAGACGGAAAGGCTCGTGGCATCATTGCCCGAAACTTAGTTACAGGTGAAATTGAAAGACATGCCGCACACGCCGTTGTTCTCGGCTCCGGTGGTTATGGCAATGTTTTCTACTTATCTACAAACGCCATGGGATCTAATGTAACCGCGGCTTGGCGCGCACACCGAAAGGGTGCGTTTTTCGCGAACCCTTGTTACACACAGATTCATCCAACTTGTATTCCACGCTCTGGAGATTATCAGTCTAAACTGACGTTGATGTCAGAATCACTCAGAAATGATGGTCGAATCTGGGTGCCAAAAAACAAGGAAGACGTGGAATCGATTCGATCTGGCAAGAAAAAACCGGTCGAATTAAAAGAAGAAGAACGAGATTATTACCTAGAACGACGCTACCCCGCATTTGGCAACCTAGTTCCAAGAGATGTAGCTTCTAGAGCGGCTAAGGAACGATGTGATGCTGGATACGGTGTGAACGAAACAGGTGAGGCTGTCTACCTTGATTTCGCATCTGCCATTATGCGCTACGGGAAAGAAAAGGCCAACATTTTACATATGAATAATCCAAGTGACGCAGAAATTCGAGACTTGGGAGAAAAGGTGATCGAGGATAAGTACGGCAACCTTTTTCAGATGTATGAAAAAATCACCGATGACAACCCATACAAAACACCAATGATGATTTATCCTGCGGTGCACTATACCATGGGTGGTCTTTGGGTCGATTACAATCTCATGACAACTGTTCCTGGATGCTTTGCTGCCGGAGAGGCTAATTTTAGCGATCACGGGGCAAACCGATTGGGCGCATCCGCATTGATGCAAGGATTGGCAGATGGATATTTCGTATTGCCATATACCATCGGCGACTTCTTAGCTGATGATATTAGAACGGGTCCGATTCCAAATGATTCACCAGAATTTATGGAGGCCGAAAAAGAGACCAAAACGCGTCTTGATGCACTGATAAATAACAAAGGTTCTAAGTCTGTTGATCATTTCCACAAACGATTGGGTAAAGTGATGTGGGATAAGGTTGGAATGGCCCGAAACGCAGAAGGATTGAAGGAAGCTGTTGAAGAAATCAAGCAAATCAGATCCGAGTTTTACGCTGATGTGTTGGTTCCCGGAACAACGAATGAGTTTAATCCAGAATTAGAAAAAGCCACTCGTGTGGCCGACTTCTTAGAACTAGGCGAACTCTTCGCAGTGGATGCATTAGAACGCACAGAGTCATGCGGTGGTCACTTTAGAGAAGAGTCTCAAACGCCAGAAGGCGAGGCGCTGAGAGACGATAAGAATTTTGCGTATGCTGCGGCTTGGGAATGGACTGGAAGCCCAAGTGAAGCCAAAGTGCACAAAGAAGAGCTGACTTTTAACGATATTGAATTAAAGCAACGATCATACAAGTAAACATGGACTTAACACTAAAAATCTGGCGTCAGAAAGACGCAACATCATCTGGGGCAATGGAGACATTTCAGGTGACGGAAATTTCAGAACACATGTCTTTTCTTGAGATGATAGACGTTTTGAACGAACGGTTGATCTCTGAAGGCAAGGAGCCGGTGGCATTTGACCACGATTGTCGAGAAGGAATTTGCGGCTCGTGCTCCATGTACATCAATGGCGAACCACATGGACCAGATCGAGGAGTTACCACGTGCCAATTGCACATGCGTAAGTTTAAGAATGGCGACACCATTCATATTGAGCCATGGAGAGCAAAAGCATTTCCAGTAATTAAAGATTTGGTTGTAGATCGCAGTGCGTTCGATCGAATCATACAAGCGGGAGGATATGTTTCTGTGAATACATCTGGTAACACGCAAGATGCTAATGCCATTCCAATTCCAAAAGACGACGCAGACAACGCGTTTGATGCGGCAACTTGTATTGGATGTGGAGCGTGTGTAGCGGCATGTAAAAATTCATCCGCAATGCTATTTGTATCGGCCAAGGTTTCTCAGCTCGCTTTACTTCCTCAAGGAAAGGTTGAACGACATGACCGCGTGCTGAATATGGTGGATCAAATGGACACAGAAGGATTTGGAAACTGTACAAATACGGGTGCTTGCGAGATAGAGTGTCCAAAGGGAATATCATTGGAGAATATTGCTCGAATGAACCGCGAATTGGTCAGCGCCAACGTCTCAAAAAGTTAAGCCATTTCTTAGACTCATTTTCCCTTAAAACTCGACGTTCTTAGGTTGTTGTAACTACCTTTGAACTGACGAAACGATTCATGCCAGAATATCCCCATTCCATCGGATCCAAACTTCCGAAAATCGGAACGACCATCTTCACTGTGATGTCTAAACTTGCTCAAAAGCATAATGCCATCAACTTGAGCCAGGGTTTCCCAGATTTTCCAGTTGATCCATTGCTTATTGACCTTGTGAGTAAATATATGCGTCAAGGATACAACCAGTATCCGCCGATGGCAGGTGTGATGAGTCTTAGAGAGACCATCTCAGGCAAGATGGAAAAAGCCTACGGTGTGCAGTACGATCCAGATTCAGAAATCACCGTTACCGCCGGTGGCACACAAGCCATTTTCACTGCAATTAATGCCCTCATCGGTGAAGGAGATGAAGTGATTCTATTCACTCCTGCATACGATTGTTATGCCCCCGCTATTGAGTTGGTAGGTGGGAAGCCAGTCTATGTTCAACTGAAATCAGGCGATTATTCCATCGATTGGAAACAGGTGAAAAAGGTAGTTACTCGGCACACCAAAATGATCTTGATAAACTCTCCTCAAAATCCTACAGGAGCTGTCATTGGCACGAAGGACATACAAGAGCTCATCAAGATTACAAAGGACAACGACATCATAATTCTTAGCGATGAAGTCTACGAACACATTGTGTTTGACGGTGAGCGACATTTGAGCATGGCTGGATATCCAGAGCTAGCGAATCGTTCATTGATCGTTTATTCCTTTGGAAAAACATTTCATGTAACCGGTTGGAAAACGGGTTATGTGGTTGGGCCAAAAAACTTGATGCATGAATTTCGAAAAGTGCATCAATTCAACGTCTTTACCGCGAATGCCCCAATTCAATATGCCCTTGCAGAATACATGAGCGAGCCCTCTCGTTACATGGGCGTGGCAGAAATGTATCAACGAAAGCGAGACGTGTTTCTATCGGCTGTTTCGGCATCACGATTCAAGCTAAAACCATCGAAGGGAACATACTTTCAACTCTTAGATTACAGTGCAATCTCTGAGGAAGAAGACCAAGATTTTGCGGTTCGATTGACAGCGGATTTCCAAGTTGCATCGATTCCAATTTCTGTCTTCTATCACAATCCGGTGCAAGATCATGTGCTGCGGTTTTGTTTTGCTAAAGAAGAAGACACACTTTTGAGGGCAGGGGAAATCCTGTCTAAAATATGAGTCCAGCGAAAAATCTACGCGTTTCCTTTATTCAATCGTCCCTTCATTGGGAGCGTCCAGACCTGAACAAAAGTTCATTTGATGAACACATCGCTCGATTGCCGGCGACCGATATTATTGTCTTGCCCGAAATGTTTACAACGGGTTTTACCATGAATACAGCCTTGGCCGAAGAAATGTCAGGGCCAAGCGTTGCCTGGATGCAAGACCATGCATCAAAAAAGCAGTCCGTTGTTGTCGGAAGTTTGATCATTAAGGATGGGGGTTCTTTCTTCAATCGACTCATTTGGGCAGACCCTTCAGGATCCATAAACACCTACGATAAGCGCCATCTATTTTCGTTTGCAGATGAAGACGCCCACTTTAGCGAAGGCACTGAGCGGCGCATTGTTCAGTACAAAGGCTGGCGCATTTGCCCACTCATTTGCTATGATCTGCGATTCCCAGTTTGGTCAAGAAACCACGCTACGAATGCCGGATTAGATGAAACCGTGTTTGACCTGCTCATCTACATTGCCAATTGGCCAAAGGCGCGGCGTCAACCATGGATGAATTTACTCGAAGCCAGGGCGCACGAAAATCAAGTTTATGTAGTTGGAGTAAACCGTATAGGCATTGACGGAAAAGACATCGAATACTCCGGTGACTCTCGGGTCATAAGTCCCCGCGGGCTTCGTCTAGATGATTGTGCGGAAAGCAAATTATCCATTGAAACTATTGAACTTGATTGGAATAATTTGGAACGGTTCAGGGAAAAGTTCCCAGTTGGTCGGGACAGAGATCGCTTCGATTTAGTCGACTAGAATCCACTCCAATTCGGTGGCCCAATTGCTTCGGATCTCGATTTTTTGATCATAATACGTGGTGCGCTCAGGTTGTCGCTTGCCCTTATAATATCCAGTATCCCAAATTTCATTGTCGTTTACATCGAAGAATACTCGAACGTGATATTCCCCAGTCGGTAAATAATCATAATCTATTTCGCCGACCGATGAAACAAATTGTTCGTCAATTAGCACATCATCCTTACCAAGCAATTGCCATATATACCCATGACCTAAGTCGGGCAGTTGACGCTTGATATTAAGTTGACCATAATCTTCTTTGCGTGTTGTGGTGAACCCGAAAACCAGCGTATCCTGGGTTTCTCCAAACTGGCTAAACACCAACGAATCAGGAATGAGCAATTTGTATTTCATTCCTTCTTTCCAGGGGTATTCAATGCGGATATTATAAAACTCACGTTTCAAATAAGGAGTGACATCAAGGGTGTCTTCGCCTTCAACAAAAACAAATTGCTCCAAATTGTTCACCTCCTTGATCGGCATTTTTGAATCAATGTTTAATGCCTTGTAGAAATCGTGTACGCCTTTGCTCCGCATCTTGAGTTTAAATCCACTCTCATCGGCTTTTGCTCCACCTCGTTTTGCCTTACTCTTTCGCTCTACCGGTTTTCGGAAAAATATGGTGTCAATAAAATCATCGGCTTTGATCTCAACTCGCAACGAGTCGTAGTCATTTGGCTTTGCGAACCAATACACGACCGAGTCATGTGCCTGAGACCAATTTTCTGTCCACTCTGGAACGTTTTCGTTGTTAGTCAACTCGGTAATCGTAATCTCAGTTACCGTCCTGTTAAACTGAAACATAAGGCCTTTGTTGGTCAGCTGTTTAAACTCCTTTACAAATTGAGTGGAGTCTTCCTCCATGAACAATCGAATGGTATAGCTGGAATCCTGGGTGACCGTATCGCCTGGGGTTGTTGATGCGATCATTCCATCAATGAATCCGATAGCCTCGCCAGGAACATCATACAAATAGCCGCCATTCATAGTTTCTAGGCAAAACAACTTGTAGTCGCCTTTGGCCAGATATTGAAGATGAAACTTCCCTCGGTCGTCCGTTTTAGCAAAATACCTTGGTAGCTCTGTCAACGGCAATGAATCGATGTTTTCGATGTAGAGCATGACCCAAATATCCTTGGCTGGTTTGAGGTCAAACGCGTCGATTACGCTTCCGGAGATTTCAAATGAATCAATGTATGGGCCAGTTGAGAACACAAAGACGTTGCTATCAAGCGGATTCCCCTCATTTACGTCCACAATTCCCTCTCCGAATTGAAATAAATAGGTGGCGTTTTCAGCCAAGGTATCTTTCCAACTCAGGGTGAGTTTTTTGTTCTTCATTTTGAACTGCACCGGATACTTCAAGGGTGGAGAAACGATCAATTCTTGGGAAGCACTTTTCAAGGCGACGTACTCATCAAATTCTAGAACAATTTTATCATTCTGCATGTTCACGGACTCGCTTTGTGGCGAGGAACTCAGAATTCGAGGAGGTGTGATATCCTTTTCACCGCCTGTCGGCGCAACCTGCTGTGCACAACTATGGGCAAGAAAGGCCAATGCTACAAGTAGCGCATATATTCTAAAATATCTGAGCACCAATCCAATCACAAATAGTTTCTAAATACGCCCTGTCTGTATCGTCAAACGTGCCCAGAGATGCGCTATCCACATCCAACACGGCCCGGATTTCGCCCGCAGCATCTCTAACTGGAACCACAATTTCCGATCTGCTATCGGAGCTGCAGGCTATGTGACCAGGGAAGGCATCCACGTCTGGCACGACGAGCGTTTCTCCATTGGCCAATACGGCGCCGCTGACGCCTTTTCCAATCTTAATGCGCATGCATGCAATTGGACCTTGAAATGGACCTAATACCAGCTCATCTCCTTCGACCGTGTAAAATCCAGTCCATAAGGAATCAAATGCAAAATGAATCGCAGACGCACAGTTTGATAATACCGCCGTCTGATGAGTATCATCCCCGATCAACGTTTTCAGTTGTGGGATGAGTTGTTCGTATCGCTCTGCTTTTGTTGCGCCTTCGGTTAAAAAAATGGATTCAGCCATTGCGCCAAAGATAATATCCAAGCGATGCCATAAATGTCAGAAGTTGTTATCGAAATCTCAGGTCAATACGGACTAGGGCAGGCTATGGTAGCCACGCTCACGGTAGTGTTTGGAACTTGCAACAATGCATCGGCGCACGCTTCTAACGTCGACCCTGTCGTAACCACATCATCTATTAACAGCACATGCTTCCCTTCTATGCGCTCAGGATGCACCACTTTGAACAGCTCCTGCACATTGATGTGGCGCTCATAACGTCCCTTTTTTGTTTGAGACTCATTGGCTCGAATGCGTTCCACCGCGTTCGCATCATAGGGCGTTTTAAGAGATTGCGACATTCCCGCTGCAATGGAATCGCACTGGTTGTATCCTCTAGTCTTTTGTCGAGTGATATGCAACGGTATAGGTACTATGAGCTCTGCCTCGGCAAAGGATGTACCCTTTAACTTTTGACCAAAAGTTTGACCTAGAACTTCTCCAACCTTCGTTTTGCCATTGTACTTCAGATGGTGCATTAGGCGCTGAGCCATCCCATCCTTTATGAAAAACATAAAAGATGCCGCCTGCTTAATCGGAACCTTTCCCCAGAAAAGCTTTTCTACGGTATTCTCTTTTTGTTCCCAATACTTTGTGACTGGGAATCGCTCTCGGCAATTTGAACATATATGCGCCTCTGTTTCATCCAAGGCTTGGCTGCAGCTGTAACAGTTAAAGGGAAATACCAAATGTGAAAAATCGCGGATATGTTGTCTAACACGTTCCACTACTGAACAATAAGCGTCGAGTATTTTGTTTCGTTCTCCAAGTCACATTGGATTTGATAAACACCAGATGGCATTTGCGGCAACCCGACAGCACCATTCACATTTGAATAGTGCACGACTTGTCGTCCATCCATTGTGTAAATACGTATTGCATGAATGGGCCCATCTGCATCTATTTGAATCATCGATTCTGACGCCGCTGGATTTGGAAAAATCGCAAATGATTGCTCTTCAACATGATTCACAGAAAGCGTCAGGGATCTCGTTTCTCCGATGGCGGAACACACGTTTGAGAGTTCGTATGTATAGTTCAATAGTTGACCATTCGAGATTCCAGTTTCATACGAGGCATTGTTCCCCGTCAACGTATTTCCGTCTACTTCCCACCTGAAATCAGTCACCCACGACAGGTACGATCCTACAAATGCTCCGGTAACTGGATCTGAGTCGGGGTCCTGAACAAAGTCACCAACGCCATCCGCTGTTTTGGTTGTTTTGATTGTTAAGGATGCGGTGGATCCAAGGCTTTCGTTGTAGTAGCTTCCAGAAAAGTCCGCATCCAACCTTGTGGCTCGAACCATGTATTCATACGAACCAGCGTAAATCATACAGGAATCGATGAATGACGTACCAACGATTGGTTCATCGTTTTTTCGAAACCAAGGGCTGTCCATTGTTCTTTGATATACAAAATAGCCTTCTACTGAAGCGTCTTGCGAGGCTGTCCAACTCACCAAAACATGAAATGTGTCAACCGTGTCAACAGAAACGCTGGATGCAGGTCTTGGGTACTCAATTCGAAGCGATGGATCTCCGAGCTGCGCAATATGGACGAATTGCGCCCCGTAACTTGCGTGATACAATGTGGAGTTGTTTTGTGAAATCTTAGTGCCATAGCCTATTGGATGACCAAGGCCCATTGAGTGGTAATGCCAATGAGGTCGACCCGCCCAACTTACAGACATCGTTCGGCCCTGCGCCAATGATGAACGCAGAAAATTATCAGGCCGATCCCAATCGCCGAAATAGCTTCCAAACATCATGGTAAAGCCTGTAAGTAAAGAATCGGTGGCCAATTGCGCTGACGTACCAATGCCACTTGCTGAGGTAAAAGAACCGCCTCCGCAGCCATAGGCAAAAAGGTATTCGTCCGTGGCTAATGTTGTGCGATAATCTGCTGCAAATATTTGATCCTTCCCAACAAGTGGGGCGAAATTTCTCCAACCGTTTGCGGCAAATGCCTCTCCGTTAAATCCGCCAAAATTATCATCTATGAGGGCGCGTTTCTCCAAGGTCCAGTCGCCATTTTTGTAGGCATGCACGCGGTTCAAGTAGCGTCGAGTCAATTCGATTTCGTCTTCACTGAATACAGGAAGGTTGGCAAAATCGACCCGTGAAATCATCAGCTCAACTGGGCTTGGAAGTGTGCTTTGATCGAACTTCCCATCGCTTGGCACGTTGTGGTTTCGTGTATCGGCGGCAGTTGTGTTGGTAACCGAATTGTCTGTCCATGTACCATTCAACTCGGCGTAGTACGCATCGGCTGGCCAAGCACCCACATGATTAGAATGTGCATCTGGCGCCAAGTTTCCTGAATATGGAACAGGCACATGACCTAATAGATATATCATCTCCAAGTTGTCGAGCTCGTCTTCCATATCCAAGATCAGGTCTTTCACATACTCCACCGTTGTGTCTCGGCTTACTTCTTCTTGGGTTACCTTCCAACCGTCGAGAACTAAGTCTTCAACCAATTCAGCCATCTCAGCGCTTAGATTGTCCTGAACATCTGTTTCTATTATTAGCAGAATATCACCTCGAGTTGTTTGCAGTTTGACCTCAATACCGCCCATGGCATAGCCGTATCCAGTGTACGAGTTCGTGTATTTTCGAATCGCGTATTCATATGCCTCACCGATCGTAATGTCTGTGTCTATATAGGTGGTGTCAGAACCCGTTACGGTGGCATAAATGGCCCCAAAGGTTTGAGCAGATGGTGTTTTCCGATAAATATTGTAGGAGGTAGCCGAGGCATCCGACGTCCAACTAAGCTCAAGCCGATTGGGGCTTTCAAGAACTTCAATCTGAAGATGTACCGCATAGCTCGAGGCAGCTTGAGCCAAACTAAAAAGTGGCAATAAGATTGAAAAGACAAAGGTTAGGAAGCGCATAATTCAAAGTATTGTGGACAAGGTAATGTCTTTTTATCGAAGAAGAAAATGAGCGGTTAAGCAGTTATTTTTCACATGCACTGATCAAAATTTGATTTTGTTTGTTGTATTCAAAAAGACACGAAAAATGAAAACACTCACTATACTAATTGCAATGGTCGGAATGATGGCCATGCCTGCATCAAATTCAATCCATCAGTTTACCATGACCAGCATTGACGGGGATGAAGTTAGCTTGGATCAATACCAAGGAAAAGTAGTCCTAATTTTAAACGTGGCCAGCAAGTGTGGATTGACACCGCAGTATAAAGACTTACAGGCACTTTACACGGAGAAGGAATCCGAAGGCTTGGTAATTCTTGGATTTCCAGCAAACAATTTTGCAGGGCAAGAGCCAGGCACGGACGATGAAATTGAAACCTTCTGCACCAAAAACTATGGTGTCAGTTTCCCCATGTTTTCGAAGATTAGCGTAAAGGGAAAGGACATGCACCCCTTGTATCAATTCTTGACAGAAAAGGACCAAAACGGGGTGATGGACTCAAATGTAAAATGGAATTTTCAAAAATATTTGATCGACAAGAATGGCATTTTGGTTGAAATGATTGCTCCAAGCAAATCCGTTCTAGACGCGGAAGTGCGCACAAAAATCGATGCATTATTGGCGGGATAAATTGCAGCTGTCCTAGTTGAATGAATTAAGTTCTTAGTTGTATAACTATGTTTTTAGTTATGCATTCGCCTCATGAATCAGGAAAAAGAACTGACCCGGGCCGAAGAACAGGTGATGCATCACCTTTGGTCTCTCGAGAAATGCTTTGTGAAGGACATCCTTGCAGAGATGGACGAACCAAAACCCGCATACAACACGGTTAGCACCATCATTCGAATATTGGTGACAAAGGGATTTGCTGGGTACAAGGCCTATGGCAAAACCCATGAATACTTCCCATTGATTTCAAAACAGGATTACAGCCGATTTACGGCTGGAAACCTGGTGTCGAATTATTTCAATGGATCGGCCAAGGAATTGGTGTCGTTTTTCATGGCGGAGAATAAGCTCAACACGGGTGATCTTGACGAGATTCTCAAGAGCATTGAGTCACGCAAAAACGAGAAATCATGATGTATTTACTTACCTCAAGTATTCTGTTTTTGTCGGCGTATGCAGTCTTCGTTTTATGCTTCAAGAAGTTGACCTTTTTCAAGTTTAACCGCACCTATCTCATAGGTACGTTAATCTTTTCTGTTCTATCACCATTGGCGTCCATTCCATCTTCGTTGGTGGAACGCTCCACACTTTACACCTTCACCCTACCCGCACTACAGATCACCGATCAAGCCGCGCGCTCCGCATCCATGGGAGTTGCAGACTGGATAATGGTAGCTTATGCCTTGGGTGTTGGCATCTCCTTCATAGTGTTTTTACGTTCGATGTATCAGGTTCTTTCCATGCACAAGAAGACCAATGAAATGGAAGATGATGGGTCTTATTTATCAGAAGGAACGCACGCCTTTTCATTCTTTAAGCACATCCACATCGGGCAAAACATCGACTCGGACACACGCTCTATGATTGTGTCTCATGAACATGTGCATGTGGAGCAGTTTCATTCGTTGGACATCCTAATCTACTCCATAGCACGCGTTGTCTTTTGGTTTAACCCTACCATTCATTTGGCATTGCGCGAGGTGCGATTGAACCATGAATATTTAGCGGACGAGAAAACCCTGAGCGCCTTTGGAACGGACTATCAATACACGCTTTTAAATCAAGCATTAGACACAAACGTGTTTGCCATGGCGAACACATTTAAATCAGAATCACATCTTAAAAACAGAATAAAAATGATGAACAAACAGAAATCAAAACAAAGATCAAAATTGGCCTATGGGCTGATATTACCGCTGCTCGTTGGTGGACTCTGGCTCAATGCCTGCACGCAAGATTCGGACGTCACCGACCCGCAAACCACGACGGAGATCAACCAAAACGCGTCGGTCTTTTCGAACAAATCAGAAGTGGATAAACCTGCACAATTTGTAGGTGGCCAAGAAGGCATGATGGCCTACTTTCAGGAAGGGTTTACCTATCCGGAAGAGCTGAAAGCAGACGAGGTGCAAGGAAAAGTAATGTTGGAATTTATTGTCTATGAAGACGGTTCGTTGCACGATGTGCATGCGCTAAAGAGCGACGATGAGCGACTTGACTCACCTGCGATAACCTACGTTCAGAACATGCCAAACTGGGAACCAGCCGAAAGGGACGGGATGCCCGTAAAAATGAAAATGGTGCTGCCAATTCAGTATTCCATGAACTAGAAAACAAGTATTCGATTTTTCATTTGCCTCGATTCTAGTTCCGATAATGTAGGGCCTAAATCGGGGCTTTTTGTGATCGACTTAATTCTATATTTGGGCCCTTGTTGGGGATGTAGCTTCCTCCCTCGCTCCGCTCTGGCGGACAGGCACTTCGCTACATCCCATGTTAAAGTCTGGGGATGTAGCTCAGTTGGCTAGAGCGCTTGACTGGCAGTCAAGAGGTCGTGGGTTCGACTCCCATCTTCTCCACTCTGATAATCAAAGGGTTGCGAATGGCAATCCTTTTTTTATTTCCCAGTTGTAACACATTTGTAACGCTTTTTTGAAATAAGGGTTTCAGTGAGTATTACCCTTCAAATTGGCGGTATCATCTTTAGCTACCAGCATAGCCAGTTATAGATAATAGTTTAGAGACTTGCAATGGATTGTGATTTCCATTGTTATTGATTAGTAGAGTCACAAACCCTGCTCGAGTCAGTAATAGTTATAGTATGCCTTGTCTTCAATCACTTAGTTTTAATAATTCGACCGTAATGCACTTGCATTGCACTTGCATTGCACTTGCATTGCACTTGCATTGCAGATGCATACATCAGAGGTGTTATTTAAACCGTTTTCTGATTTACTGAACCGATAAAAGACTAAAAATCTATTTTTGAGAAAAATGAATAGTATGCATTCTCGAAGTTTATCATTGTTAATAGGTCTATTATTTTGTCTCCCTGTTGGCTCAAAAGCGCAGAATGGAATTGAGTATTCCGATGTGGTCGAGTTAAATAACGCAAGTGGAGATGTCTTGTATTCAAATGCTCTTGTTTGGTTTGCAGAATTTTTTAATGATTCACGTGCTGTAATTGAGACCAAAGACCGAGAGGCAGGAATAATTTTAGGTGATGGACGTTTTAATTATACTGCGCCTTCAGGTACGAAGTATAAAGACGTCAGTGGAACGATTGAGTTTAGGATTAAAGTTATGTTTAAAGAAGGTCGTTCAAAAATTGAATTGACAAACTTTCGTCATAAACCAAGCTTTCCATCTTATTCCTTAGGATTAATCACAGACTCAGAGAACTATTCAGGTCCCAAGAAAAGTAATATGCTTAGCGATAAATGGCATCAAGTATTGTGGACTGATTTAAGGAATGATACATCAATAGGCGCTGAAGAGATATTGAAGCATTTTAAGGAATATATGTTTGAAAGCTTGACCAAAACCGAAGATTGGTAGCACAACCCCTGCTTGAGTCAGTAATAGTTATAGCACGCCTTGTCTTCAATGCCGTAGTAGACATTCGGGTTGCCTATGTATTTAGTAGTGTACATTGATACAGCCTTTTTAGAATCTACTTCCTGAATGAAGCTGATGGCTTTTGGGTTTCTGCTTAGCCCAGCAGCTTGAGCAACATCTTTCCTTGATAAAGTATGAGCAGTGGACTCAAGAAGCAGGTGCATATGGTTCATATTATCATAGCTGTCCTTCTCAACCGAATAAAACAGTCTGCTTATCTCTTTTGGGCTGCTGATGATTCTCTGACCAAGCCTTTGTGCTGATGTCTCAGTCAACTTATAGTGAAGTCTTATCGTTGCAATGTGTGACCAATTAAATTGACTTATCCATTGTCCGTAGTGGGTTGAAATAGTACTCATATTTTAGTTGTTTAAAGGACAGACCGATGGTAAATGGGGTTTGGAGTAAGCCTTGCTAATTTTTGGTTTTAATACGTTCTTTAAATCATCCGAAAAGGCGCATACAAACCACTAATACGCCTCTAACCGCTATTCTTAATCCCACATATTATCAGGATTCAATTCACCAACTCTGTAGGAGGTCTGCTCAACTCGGGGCATTCCATAGGGCAGAAGTTTGATGATTAATTCGATGCGCTCCTTTGGTTGTAATTTCTCAAGTTGATGTGGCAGATTCTCTAACTCATAGTGAAGAAGGTTTTTAAGAACCCCCCTGAGTTCTTTGGTCAATTTATTGGGTGTGCCCTTCTCCCGTCCGCCAAACTTTCGTCCTGTGGTATTTGCCATTCTATTTGAATGACTTTGTGAACTACTACAGCTACCACACTCAAAACAGTTCTCACCACAGCTTCGGCGTTCCGCTATTTGCCGGTGTCTAAAGAATAAACTTGTGTTACAACCCAAAAGGAATCGCCTTGGGAGATAGCCTCTACGAATATTACGGCGATTTTGACCACAGTACATCTCAGGGAAAACTGCGGATGTATGAACATGGACTTACCACTCGAATGATCGAATTAAAGATCAAACGCAGCGACGCCAAAAAAATATCAATAGAGCGCAACAACTACGAGATCAGCTACGATGGGCATCGGTTTTGGTATTTCAAAGACAGTATCGGGGAAGGGGGCACAAATCCGCGTTTGGACCACGTGACCAATCTGCCTCCAGACAGTTGTTCGCTGCCGAGCGGTGAATATTATTACAGCCATTTCCCAGACATATATGCCGAGTATATTGTTCGATTCGATGATGGTGATATCAAGGAGTACAGAAAGTATCGGGATTGGTGTCCAGACTATCTATACACTGAAAAATACAATGACTTCAAGCAGCGCACCTTTTTTGCACAACGCCTCCCGGATGGCCGATTCTACAGCGTATCCTACGGGCAGCCAAAGAACAGAAAACATCAAGAAACGTATTGCTCAGCGGACGGCACACTATGCAATGTGACCACCTTCAAATACAGCGACAAAACAAGGTCGGTGAAAACGCGCACCGATCAGACATCTCCGTGTCTTGATGTGCAACTTGAAGGAAAGAGGCGCAGCGTATACAAAATGGAAGAACTGAGTGTGCCAGAATAGGCAGTCTTAGATACGCTAGCAGCTGAGGGTAAAGAATCAAATTCTATCTTTTCAAACTCAATTCCACTTTCCGTCGAACACAGCAACCCAAATCTCACTTCACCATGACAGACAAATTTTTAAGAGCAAAACATTGGCAGCTATTCTTATTGCTTTTTGGCGTGCCCATGCTGTTTCAATTCGTGATTATGACTTCCATGATTTCAAACATCGAGGCCAGTGGGAGTCCAAATCCGGCAATGATGTTTGATCAAATGAAATTCTTCCCACTCATAATGGTCGTGTATATGGCCGTCTTCTTTAGCTGGTTTTGGTCTATGGCAATTGGACTACAAGCAAAAGTGCCTGAGGGTGTGAAAATGAAAGTGAAGAAATTTAAGATTTTCTTCTTCATTCCACTCTGCTACATGACATTGATAATGTTCTTTATGGGCTTCGTGTTCAACGGAATAGCTGACGGCACAGAAGACCCTAGTGGAGCGCTATTTGGAGGCCTGGTTATGATCATATTCCCACTTCACCTCTTGTCTATGTTTTGCATGTTCTACATCCTCTACTTTGCCGCAAAGACTGTAAAAACCGTAGAACTTCAACGAGAAGTGAAGTTCTCAGAGTTTGCTGGGGAGTTTTTTCTACTGTGGTTTTACCCAATCGGAGTTTGGATTGTGCAACCAAAAATCAACAAGATGATGGATGGTGAATACAATGAGGAGACTATGAACAGTCTGGATGGTTCCATTTGAATATTAACAGACCCAGCGCTCGTCAATAACCTAAAGCAAGTGATAGAGCTTCGTTTCAATCACTCCTTTACCGCCAGTCAAGTTCACCGACAGCAAACACCTTTCTTCTTTGACCTCGAAATTAAACGGCGGAGCCATCAGGTCAACTCCGCTCTGCTTTTTCAACCTAATTCCTTGGCCTGAAATAATCTCTTTGTTAGGTGTAAACGCTCCTTCTGGCACATGCTCGGTTAAGATCACATATCGAAACGTCCTGAGCTTCTCTACTATGCTTTGTACTTCAGGATTTGAGAGATGCTGAAGCACTTGCCTAACGATAGCGCAATCGCCAGCAGGCAAATCATCTTTGGCAATATCCAGGCACCGGAAATCTAAGTTTTCGCCTTTATACTTCTCTCGATTTCGGGCGATGAGGTCGGGGACAATATCCACGGCTATATACTTCTTGCTAAGGCTCACAAGCTCCTTTCCTACATTGAAATCACCGCAACCTAAATCGCACACCACTATAGGTTCACCGAACGACTTCAGGAATGATTTCACGGCATCTATGTAGGGATCAACAATTTCAGGACTATGTGATCCTACGCCCGAGTAGAAGTCTGATTCAGGACCACCCCAAAGCTTGTTTTGATACACCTGTTCCATGGCGTCTTTTGTTGGCCATGGTGTTTTAGATTTCTTCATTCTTTTCTCAAAATCCGGCTAAAGGTCTTAATATTCTTCTCCAAACTCATCAAAACAGGCAGCGTAGAGACAGAACCAACGCTCAAAGGTAGGGCGGCTTGGCGGTGAGCATTTCAACTGCGCAATAACGTGTATCTTTCTCCCTTTCGGTGCGCCCCACCAATGCCCTCAGATTGGATAAGGCAGTTACTCTCATCGCTCAACAAAGCCCAAACAACAGACCACACCCATGTCGGACAATTTTTGGAATAACACATAACAATTAAGACGCCATCAAAAAGATATGGACTGGCGTCGAATTGACTTCGATAAGAGAGGCTCACAGAGAGCGAATACTAGAGAAAATGGAAGTATGCAAAGGTTGTAAGGGGTGCTAGTTGATGGATTGTAGCCCGAGGCTAAAATGAGACATGGTCTGCAAGAATGAACTGAATTCCGAACAGTTCTAGCCTTTAAACGTTGAATACAATGACTTGCAGAAATTACTGCGCTTCCAAAACAAATCACATTCCTATGTTCGGCATATTCAAGAAAAAATCAGACCTTGAAAAATTAGAAATCAAGTATCGCACATTGCTAAGTGAAGCGCACAAGCTTTCCGCGAGCAACAGAAAACTGAGCGACCAAAAGGTAGCTGAGGCGGATGTTGTTTTGAAAAAAATAGAAGCGCTTAAAACAAACAATTAGCGAAATTCGGTGCGGTGGTAATGGGCGGAAAGACCATATTCTACCTCAAAATTTAATAGCCCCCGGATGCAAGCCTCATCAACATGAAAGCCCGATGGAATAAAAGCTCACTTTTGCCTTTCAATGGATTGGTTCAAGAATCAATAAAACCTCTATCATCGCTTGATTAAAGAGAATCTTCCACCTACCGCATCATGAAAAAGGAACATCTATTTGACAATGGAGTAAAGGTCTATGATCACCAGCTTTTACCGATTCAACGTGAACGATATAAGAGCCGAAACGTGCACGAAGAAGAGGAAGAAGACCTGTTTGTGAAAATCATCGGCGGCCTTCACAAAGATGCAGTCTATGTGAGTGTGGGCACTGCCATTGGTTACTACCCTCTGTTAGCCAAACGACTTAAAAACGACATCAATGTTCATTGTTTTGAGCCGTTGCCGCTGCACTTAGAGTATCTTAAAGAGAACATGGAACTGAACGGGTTGGCGCCATCCGCGTTTTCCGTTTATGACGTGGCTGTTTCTACAGAGCACGGAGAAGTATCCTTCGCGAACGAATCATACGGCAGTTCCATCGTTTCCAATCCGACGAAGGAACCGTTGATGATGTTTCTTAAAAACATGGTGAAGCGACTCCTTGGTAGAGCTACATATCACCTCAGCATTTCAGTTAAGTCTATCCCGATGATAGATCTATTTGACTTGATCAAATCACCGACGGTTGATTTCTTGCAAATGGATATTCAAGGATTTGAGCAGCCCGTGCTGGAGAAATATTTTGCTGATCTAGACTCAAGCAAACGGGTGATTAAGTCCTTTTTAATTGGAACGCACAGCATTGAAATACACAAAGCGTGCAAATCACTTTTTGAAAAAAATGGGTATTCCATCATCCTTGATGAATATGAAACCCAGCATCAACCGGATGGTATCATTTACTGCGAAATTGATGGATAAGGCCGTGTAGTTCAATATACGTATCAGACATATCGCTTCGACTTCCCTCTAATCAATTGTAACTTAAGATACTAAGTGGCGTTATATTCAGTTACTAATTGAAAGCCCTATTATGAAGTCGATCAACCTCTCGCACATTCTCACCCTCTTTCTCTTTTGTACATCGTGCCTTGTTCAGGGTCAGGGAATATTTAGTTCCTTGGAATTTGGACTCGACAACCCAGATGTCACCAGCATTCGAATTTATCCGGAAGAAGAACGCATTGGTGAATTCATAAGCCGAATTTCAGAGTTTGATCAACTGAAGGAGATTCAGATTAAACGCTACACAGGAAGCGCTTCAAGCAAATTACTATTAGCCACACTCAGCAATATAGACGCGCTTCAATCCCTGCAACTAGAGCTGATTGACGTGGAAATGGTGCCCCCGTACCTCGATCAATTCGAAGAACTAAAAACATTGACGTTCTCATTTAACAGTGACGCGGAATTTCGATTGACTCAGCAACAGTTTATCCTCCTGAATGGAGTGAACAGCATGATCGTGAAGGTGCTCAGCGATCAACAAATGGCGCTCGACTATATGGATAGACTCATTGCCGTTTACCCATCCATGGCACCCAACTTGGAAAACTTCCGGTCCTATGTGCCCAACCCAAAATTGGAACGGGTTCCTAAATCATACGCTTCATTTACCTCCATTTTATTGCCCAAATCAAATAGCGTGTTGATTGACCCCGCCATTGAATCCAGATTCGTAACAAACGACGGCAGCGTCATTACCATTCCTGCCTTGGCGTTTGTTGACGACAACAACACAGTTGTTACGGATTCGGTCCAAATCGACTTCACCTATTTCCGCGATCAATTAGACATCGCTTTTGCGCAAATTAGCATGGAAGTGACAGATGCAGCCACGGCAAGCCTTCTTGAATCAGCGGGCATGTTTGAGCTAAACGCCTCCGTTGATGGCGAATTTCTCAGCTTGGGAAACGGAAATGAAATCGACATCCTATTTAACTCCACCGCTGCGGGCGACTACAACATTTACCGATTTGATGACGGGGCAAACAACTGGGACATCACCGAAAACGACAATAGACCCATTGACGCAGCCCAAAGCATTTATACGCCTGCATATTTCCGATACAGCGACCTCATCGCCAAGATCAACTTGCCTAACTCGCAGAAACCAATTTCCTACAATCAATCAGAAATATTTGCCTCAAATGAATTCATTCGGTACGAGGAACGCGCCCAAACAACGTGGGTGGATTATGACATCGAAGACGATGAAACGCATGCGGATCTATCGCGACACTACCGCATGGCAGCAAAGAAAAAAAAGTCGGAATTGCCCTTCATAGAACTGAGTCGAGAGCGCAGTCCAGATCGAAATTTACGGACCCATTTTTTCTTTAAGCTAGACGAGCAAAACCATGTCATTCCAGAAATCAGAACGATTCGTAGACTGCTATGGCGGACGGTTGATCAGGTTAGTTCTTCCGACTTTAGAAACACCTATGTCCACAACAATTCGTACGTAGATTTTCGACTCAACTACACCCCTGAAACGGAAGAGTTTCAATTCATATTCAAAGAGATAACGGGTGAGTTTGACACCTTAATTGCTGTTCCTTTTCTTGGAAAACGAAATGCGACAGGCTCACATGTTGCAGAACACTTAGACATTCTCACCTCCTATCAAAAGGCCTTTGGCAACGTTTCACACAAAAAAATTAAAGCCAAGGAATCTGGTGAGACCAAGTATGCCCGGCAATTGCAAGCGCATTTGGCTAAGCGAACCGAACAGGAACACCGGGCCTGGGAAAAGGCAAAAGCTCGGATGTTGCCAGCAGAAAAGAAGAAATCATTTGAAGAATGGCACAGCTACTATAACAACCTATACCGCATGCAGCAGCAACAGTTGCTCGCTCAAAACGGAAACTCCTTCGCCGTTGTTCGGGCTATTTCGTTAGGGGAAATGGGCATGTGGAATTGCGATAATCCAGTCTTAAGACTAGAGCGCATCCAGCCGATTAACATTCTGGCAAAAAATTCAGATGACAGAAATTTTAGCGTGGCCGTGCTCTTTCTTGATTTCAACTCATCTTACACTACAGGTTCGAAATCAAAAATTGACCGAGAAGGAGCGTGTGCTTACCTCCTGTTTGACGGACAGGAAAATGTTTCATGGATCACGCCCCATGAAGTGAAGAATCGAAAAACCCGTGGACTGGAAGCGAAACAGGACTTCGTTCCCATCGCTAGCATAGATGTGGAGGGGTTGCGCAGAGAACTGTTTAGTTCGCTTTGATATATTGCGATCAACGCATCACCGACAACCGAGCCACTTGCACCTTGCCAGCATCTGTTGTTGACTTCAAAAGGTAAACGCCTGGTTTGCCTAATCCAAAAAAACTAGTGGCTATGGCCTTCATGGTCGTCATTCGCGGCGACTGCTTCTAAGTCCATTCCGCACGCGCCACACTTACCGGCTTCGGCGTATGTCTTTTCTCCTTCACATTTCATAGGACAGGAGTAGGTCGAGGCCTGCGCCTCATCTCCATCGTGGTCGTGCCCTTCATGGTCGTGACCTTCGTGCGATTCATGTGTGTCTGATTGTTCTTGGTTTCCACAACTTGTAACCATTGCACCACCACAAAATAATAGGGCCGCGCTTGCTATAATAATGAGCTTCTTTTTCATGTGTGCTAAGATATTCAATCTCTAATGATGGTGGCCATGTCCGCCCTCCCCTTTCTTCATTTCAGCCAACAAGTAGAAGGCGCCTTTGGTTACCATCTGCGCATGCTCTGGTAAATTATATGCCGGAACCACCTCCGTAAATCCAATGTCCTTTGCGCCGGTGTTCACTTCGATTTTCCGAAACACAAATTCGTCTTTGTGGCCTTGGTCGGCACTTGACTTTGGTTTCAAAACAAATATGTAGCTCAGTCCGCCGTCGCTCACTATGGCGTCGTTTGGAAGCGCTCGAACCTTTGCATCGTTGGTCACGATTCGAGCGTCGACATACATCCCCGGTAATAAATTCCCATCTGGATTGTCAATCTCCGCGTGCACGACCATGGCCTTTGGTTCATCTTCAAACGCACGCCCCAAGGCAAAAACTTCTCCCTCAAAAACCGAGTCGGCATCGTTGGTTAATGAGAACACCACCTTCTGCCCTTTTCGGATCATATTCATGTCTTTCTCATACACGTTCAAATCGATGTGGATGTGATCGTTGTCTACAATCTCAAACAATGTTTGATTTGGCAAGACAGACATGCCCATTGTGATATCAATGGATCGCACATAACCTCGAATCGGTGATCGGATGGCAACACTCGAAACAAAGTCACCGCTTGACACTTTCTCCATTTCCAAGCCCAGCAATTGAAGCCTCGCTTCGAGTCCATTCAACTTTGCCTGCAGACTCGTGAATTCAGACTCCTTCAACTGCAAACTCTTCAATGCCTGAACGCTGTCAGCATACAAACTCTTCGCACGTTCATAATCCTTTTCAGCATATTGAAGTTTGCTCTGCGTGGTCATATACGCTTCTTGAACTTCTATAATGTCTGGGTGTTCAACATTCGCCAGAACTTGACCTTGTTTCACAAAGTCCCCTTCGAGCACAAGAATGCTTTTCACGCGACCATCGGTGATTGAGCTTACGCTCGCCTTGTTTTGAGGCGGTAGCTCCAGTTGTCCATTCGACTTCACCGTGGTGCTTAGATTCAAGAACTGGAATTTCCCCATTTCTATGTCCATGACTTCCATTTGCTTCTGGAGTAAGTGGACTTCGTCTTCATTCGGTTCCTCTTCGTGCTCGTGTCCTTCGTGGGTGTCTGCCTGAGGCGCTTCATCTACGGTACTGCATGCCGTGAAAGCGCATGTGATTAGCGCCAGGAATATGGTTTTGTATGTGATTGTCTTCATCTTAATTCTTGTAAGACCCAGAAATGAGTCCGAGGTCAATGACTGATTGATTGTATTTCTTCAAGGCCTCTGCGTGCCCCATTTTTAAGTCTAGGGATTGTTGCATCCCGTTTAGGTATTCGACATAATCGATTTCACCCGCTTTATAACTCTTCGTTGCAAACCGTTCAATTTCGGTCGCAGTTTTATCGCCGGTCTTTTCATGCCAACTAAGCTGCGACTCGGATTCCGCCAATTGAAGTCGAGTTGTTGCGCCCTGACTTATGAGCCGCATTTCTTGCTGCTGCAATTGCGCTTGCGAAATTTCGGTTTCCAATTTCGCGGCTTGCATTCGACCGTGTTGCGCCCAGAAAAAGAGTGGCAATCCAACGCCAAATTGCAGGCCATCTAATCCACCGATTCCATCAATTTGCTGGTTGAAGTATCCCACCGTTAAATCAGGCAGAAAACCAGATTTCTCGAGATTGAGTTCCTTTTTCTTGACTTCAATTTCTTGCTGTGCCATAGCCAATTGAGGATTTTCACTCGCCCCACTCTCAGGAGATACTGGCGCAGCCAGTCTTTCAAATGAAACGATGGCAAACGATCTTTCAGCGCTGTCGTTCAACCATATTTTCAGCTGCTCGGTGCTAATCTCAACCTCTCTTAAAGCTTGCTGTTCCTTCAACAAGAGCTGTTGGAATTCACCTTCCGACACGATCTTTTCCAGGATCGTGATTTCGCCGGCCTCATATCGCTTTTTGGCTATTCTCGCCCAGGCCGCCTGTTTCGATGCGAATGCACTTAAAACATTTGAAACTTCAGAATGATAGGCCATTTCATTCCAAAGCCGGCGTGTTTCATACTCGATCTGAAGTTGGTTATAGTCGTTTGATGCTTCGCTCAACTCAATGCGTTCATTTTGCAATCGAGCCTGCGTGACATAGGCCGTCGGAAACTTAATGCCCTGGTTAATCTGCCATTGATAGTCCATTTGCGAAGAATTCAATTGCCCGTTTGAGTATGACACCCTGGTTTTCCCAAGATCAAATGCGGACTTTTTCAGCTTCTGCTGTTGCTCGATCTCAAGCCTGCCTACTTCGGCCAATGGGTGATTGGCGCAGGCTATTTCGATTGCTTGATCCAAACCAATAGAGTCTGTTGATTGAGCCTCGAGGTTCGAACTCAATAATGAGAGCCCTATGACCGCAACTCCAACCATCATGGTTTTAGACCCTCGCATTCTGTTTGTTTGAAAGCGTTCTACCATGCTATACAGCAGGGGCAAAATAAAGAGCGTGAGCAAGGTGGCGGTTATTAATCCGCCAATAACCACCGTGGCCAATGGTCGTTGTACCTCGGCACCAGCGGAGCTGGAAATTGCCATGGGCAGAAATCCCAAAGCTGCAACACTTGCCGTTAAAATGACGGGGCGCAGTCGAACCTTGGTCCCGGTAATGATTCGCTCGTTTATGTCTTCCATTCCCTCTTTTTTCAATTGATTGAAATAGGAAATGAGTACAATGCCGTTCAAGACCGCAACGCCAAACAGGGCGATGAATCCAACACCGGCAGAAATGCTAAATGGGAGGTCTCGAAGCCAGAGTGCGTAAATGCCACCTATCGCCGATAATGGAATTGCCGTAAATACTAAAAATGCTTGGCTTACGCTTCCAAACGTGAAGAACAGAAGCACGAGAATCAGCAATAAGGCCACTGGCACCGCTATGCTCAAGCGTTGTTTTGCCTCGACCAAGTTTTCGAATTGACCACCATATTTCACGAAGTATCCTGAAGGCAAATCTAAATTTTCGTCGAGCGTTTGGCGAATTTCATTGACCAAGGATTCGGTATCTCGGTTTCGCGCATTCACGCCAATTACGATGCGGCGCTTTGCGTCTTCACGCGAGATTTGCATTGGGCCATCGCGCATTTCGATTTTTGCGATTTCACGTAGCGGAATTTGTTGCCCATTCGGCAATGGAACGAATAGATCCTGGATGTTTTCGAGGCTTTCTCTTTCGCCAGCTTCCAATCGAACCACGAGGTCGAACCGCCGCTCTTCTTCGAAGACAACGCCTGCCTTTTCACCGGCAAAGGCTGTTCTCAATATCCGATTCACATCGCGAATGTTCAGTCCGTACTGCGCAATTTTGTTTCGCTCATACTCCACAACCATTTGAGGCAGACCCAATGTTTGCTCTACACGAAGGTCGCCGACTCCTTCCATGGATTGAATCAGTCCTTCCACTTCCTTCGCTTTTTCAGCCAAGATTTCTGGATTCTCACCAAAAATTTTGATCGCGATATCCTCTCTTACTCCAGCGATCAACTCATTAAATCGCATTTGGATTGGTTGTGTAAACTCATACTCCACTCCCGGAATTTCGCTGAGTACGACTCTCATTTTATCAAACATCTCCTCCTTTGAGTGTGCCGTTTCCCATTCACCTTTTGGTTTCATATGCACCATGATATCTCCTACTTCAATGGGCATCGGGTCGGTCGCAATTTCAGCCGTCCCAATTTTTGAAACCACCGAAATTATCTCAGGGAAGTTGTCCAAAAGGGTGCGCTGAATTTTTTCAGAAACTTCGATGCTTTGTTGCAATGAACTACCAGGTGGCAATATCTGGTGCAATGCAAAGTCCCCTTCTTCTAGGGTTGGAATGAACTCACCGCCCATTCTACTCAATGTAAACAAGCTCATCCCAAACAAGGCAAGTGACCCAACCACAAGGATCGATTTTCGACGCAAAGCACCGCGCAATAGCGGTTCATATATGCGTTGCAATCGTCCAATGATTCGATCAGAAATGGTTCGTTTTTCTACAATGTTTTTCTTCAGGAATAAGGCGCTCATCATGGGTACGTAAGTCATCGACAAAATCAGCGCACCCAATATGGCGAAGCTTACCGTTTGTGCCATCGGCGTGAACATTTTTCCTTCAATGCCTACCAGTGCAAGAATGGGTAAGTACACGATTAGGATAATTATCTCTCCAAAAGCCGCCGATGTTCGGATGCGCGATGAGGCTGTATTTACCTCGGCGTTCAATTCCGACTGTGTCAGGGTTTTGCCCGAAAACCGCGTTGAGAGTCGGTGCAGAATTGACTCCACAATAATGACGGAACCGTCAACAACGAGACCAAAGTCAATGGCGCCTAGCGACATCAAGTTTGCCGATACGCCAAAGAGGTGCATCATAGAAACTGCGAACAGCATGGCCAGTGGAATAACGGATGCAACGATGAGCCCACCTCTGAAATTTCCAAGAAGTAACACGAGTAGCAAGACCACGATGAGTCCACCTTCGAGCAAGTTCGTTGTTACGGTGCTAATTGCGCGTCCGATCAAAGCAGAACGATCTATGTACGGTTCAATAACCACCCCAGGTGGCAAGGAGACTTTGATTTCCTCGATTCGATCTTTTACCGCGTTGACCACATCATACGAATTTTCGCCTTTGAGCATTAGTACTTGCCCGCCTACTACTTCGCCTTGTGCGTTGTACGTAATAGCACCATATCGGGGCGCCGAACCAAAACCCACGTTGGCCACATCTCGAATCAGGATCGGCACTCCATTCACCGTCTTTACCACGATCTTTTCAATGTCTGAAATGGATTTTACCAATCCTTCGCCGCGAATGAAATAGGTGTTGAAACGCTTCTCAATATAGCTACCACCGGTGTTTTCATTGTTTGCTTCCAACGCGTCAAACACTTCAGAAACATTTACATGCATGCTATTCAGTTTGTTTGAGTTTATCGCAACCTCGTATTGCTTGGCGTGGCCTCCCCAACCGCTTACTTCAATAATCCCCGGCGTTCCAGCAAGCTGACGTTTAACCACCCAATCGTTGATCGTTCGGAGGTCCATGTCGGAGTATACGGAGTCATAGCCTTCTTCCTTGCGGAGCACATATTGGTAGACCTCGCCTAAGCCAGTTGTAATAGGCCCCAGTTCTGGACTTCCGAATCCACTTGGAATGTCACTTTCCGCAATTTTTAGTTGTTCGGAAATTAATTGGCGCGCCAAATACGTATCAAAACCCTCTTCAAAAACCACCGTTATTACGGATATACCAAATCGAGATACGGACCTGATTTCCTCCACCTCAGGAAGGTTGGCCATGGCTATCTCAATCGGAAACGTGACAAATTGCTCCACTTCCTGGGCTGCCAACGTTGGAGACTGCGTGATTATTTGAACTTGATTGGTGGTAATATCGGGCACCGCATCAAGCCGCAGTTGCTTTAATGAATAAGAACCCCAGCCAACTAGGGCAAGGACAAACAAGCCAATAATCAGCTTATTGTAAATCGAAAACTTTATCAGTCGATCAATCATAGTTGTGAATTAGAAGTAGGTGCAATCACCAGCTTCATTTCAAAATAAAAAGAGAAAGAAAAAAGGCCGCTGAGAGCCGCCGTTATCGCGTATTGAGAAACACGCTATTAAGCATTGGTGGGCGGGCCACGCTCTGAAATGTTCTCATACGCCGCTTCCGAGTATTGGAAACAACCGTGTGTACATGTCTCGCTTGCCTCCGCAACTTTGATTGAACTGGAGGCTTCCTCAGAAAGCACCAATGCAACGTTTGCGGTTAGATCGCCTTGAATGATTCGTGCATTTCTGCTCGTCATCAAAAGATGGCTTTGATCAATGTCTGAATCGGGATGTTCAACCTCTGTTAATAGGCAGATAACGAAATCCAAAAGGCCCTCATCGAGGTGATCATTGTGCTCAACGTGATGGTGATCATCGTGGTCATGTTCATGGTTGTGATGTTCAACATTTGCGTGATGGTTGTGTTCCAACTTTGCAAGTGCAGTGTCGTGATGGCAATGCGGAATTGCACTGTGGGCAAAACCTATCCCGTAGCACAACAGGAGAAACAGCGATATGACAATCCTCTTAAACTCGATGTTGCAAAGTTATGAGATTTCGACATACGTCAAGATTAACGGGGCCTCAATGAACATCCTGGATATCAAGATCGACCCTAAGTATTTTTTTTGCGTCTATCATAAATCACGGATATTCGCATTCAATGAAAAATTGGTCTCGACACATCACGCCCATCCTATTTCTTATCTGCCTTGCTTCGACAAGTTGTAAGGATAAAGAGCCCGTGGAAGAGAAACCGATCGTGACCGAGGAACAAGTCCGTTGTGAAAACACCTGCATTTTTTCGACCGATGGATCTTGTGACGATGGTGGGCCAGATTCAAAGTTTGGCTACTGCGACTTCGGAACAGACTGTGACGATTGTGGCGAGCGAAACGTAATTACCGTCAAGGACTAACGAAAGCATGAAACTACAATCTATCATTATCGGGATAATTTTCAGCTTGAGTTTGATTGGCACAGGCTGTAAAAAAACGCTTTGCGACAATACGTGTCCATATGCAAATGATGGCGTTTGCGACGACGGCGGCGACACATCCGTCAACCATGTTTGCCAACTCGGAACCGACTGCGCCGATTGTGGAGAACGCGAAAACTAGGCTCAACGACGGCCATTTTAGACCGCTTAATGCCACGAAATAGCAGCATGAATTATTTCTAATTTTACGGTCTGATGATAATAGAAGTCCTCAAAATAAAAACGTCCCGTTTGCAAGTCGCAGATGTCCATTTGGACTATGCACGAAGCGTGGCAATTGTGGCAACCAATAGCTCCAATTCATCGGTAATTTCTCAGGACGAACCATCCAATACACATATCTTTTAACGATTTGAGCAAGCGACTTAAATCCATTCTGCAAGTTGCTTTTTCATTGGCACTTGGTTTTTTCCTAATCTGGTTTTTTATCAAAGATCTGAGTGCGGAAGACAAGCAAAACATTGCCGAATCCTTTGCAAATGCAAATTATTTCTGGGTCGCCATTGCTATCGCAATCGCCATTCTCAGCCACGTATTCCGTGCATATCGATGGAGGTATACACTTGAACCATTGGGAATCAAAATCGATTTCGCCAATCGCTTCGCAGCAGTTATGATTGGCTATTTAGCAAACTTGGCATTTCCCAGATTGGGCGAAGTATCGCGTTGTGCCATTTTAGCACGCTACAAAAAGCAGCCGTTCGAAAAACTGTTTGGCACCGTTGTGGCCGAGCGTCTGGTAGATGTACTCATACTTCTATTCGTCATTTGCCTAACGCTTATCCTTCAACTTGAAATATTAGGCGGGTTTATCATGTCATGGCTGGAGCCCAAACTCGATGACTGGCAATCCAAGGCAATCCTTGGTGGTGTTGGCCTTCTTGGACTCAGTGCAGCCTATATAGGATGGCGCTTTCTTCAGTTATCAAACCATAAAATGGCCCTGTTTGTCAGAGACAAAGTCATGGGCTTGGTTGAAGGAATTAAGTCACTCCAGAAGATGGAGAGGAAGTTTGAATTCTATCTGCACACTGCACTTATTTGGCTTTCTTATATCACCATGCATTGGATCGCATTCTTAGCCTTTCCAGAAACTTCGGAGGTGCCATTTGGCGGAATCTTAGCGTCGTTTACCATGGGTGGTCTTACCATAGTGGCTGTACAAGGAGGACTCGGGGCATATCCTTTGGGAGTGATGTCTGTTTTACTTCTATATGGCATTGATCGAGATCTTGGATATGCATTTGGATGGATTAGCTGGGTTGCCCAAACGGTCATGATATTGGTCGTTGGATTTATCTCCGTTTTAATCATGCCATTGATAAACGCTAAGCCCGAAGAAGATGCATCTTGACTTTGAATCGAAAATTGTCTCTATGTCTGCCCTGCAAATCATTCGCAGCGAGTGGGAAAAAGACGAGCTACGTGTCGTATTTACGAATGGTGTTTTCGACCTCATACACCCCGGTCATGTGCATTATCTAAACGCTGCAGGCAATCTTGGAGACAGGCTCATTATTGGTCTAAACAACGATGTATCCGCTCGTTTACTTGAAAAAGGCTCCGGTCGGCCTATCAACACCGAGATGGCTCGTGCTACTGTTTTGGCCGCTTTACAAATGGTAGACGCCGTCATACTTTTTGAGGAATCAACGCCATTGAACCTGATTAAAAGTCTCAACCCAAATGTGCTTGTGAAAGGTGGCGACTATGAGATAGCAGACATTGTTGGTGCTCCTGAAGTAACTGCGGCTGGCGGCATTGTGAAGACTATTCCATTTGTTGAAGGATTTTCCACAACATCGATAGAACAAAGGATACTGAAAGCTGGTTTAGACAAGGAATGACGATCGATCAAACACAAAATGAAATCATTGAAGAATTTGAGTTCTTCGATGAATGGATCGAGAAATACGAGCACATCATCTCGTTTTCGAAGGATCTTGAACCCATGGCTGACGACTACAAAACAGAGGATAATTTGGTGAAGGGTTGTCAAAGTCGCGTTTGGCTCGATGCTGAGTTAATAGATGATAAGCTGATTTTTAAAGCTGATAGCGACGCCGTGATTACACGCGGTTTGGTAGCGTTGATGGTAAGGGTTTTGTCTGGTCATCGTCCAGCAGAAATAGCGGCAGTAGATCTATTTTTTATAGAGAAGATTGGACTTAAAGAACATCTCTCACCTAATCGATCGAATGGACTACTTTCCATGATTAAGAAAATGAAGCTGTATGCACTAGCATATCAAGCAAAATTGAACGAGGAGTAATGGAATTGCAGGAGAGAAGACAACTTGAAAAGAGCATAGTTTCGGCGTTAAAGACAATTTACGACCCGGAAATTCCCGTGGACATTTATGAATTGGGTCTGATCTATGAAATCAAAATAAACGACGAAAAAGAGGCGACCATTGTCATGACACTGACTTCACCAAGCTGTCCAGTAGCGGAAAGCCTTCCACTTGAAGTGGAGGAAAAAGTGGCCGGTGTTGAGGGGATAACCAAAGCAGCCATTGACCTTACTTGGGAGCCAACATGGGATAAAGACATGATGAGCGAAGAAGCGCTTGTTGAGCTCGGATTAATTTGATGGAAGAAATCGAAAATAAAGTCGCAAAAAGTGGCCTACTCACCATAGACCTTGAGGCATTAAAGCCGGATTGGAAAATCATGGGTTTTGACATGAGCGATGTCTTATATGAAGGCCTCGTATTGCGTGAAAAGGATTTTCGATCTTTTGTGAAATCTATGGATGTTGAGCAATATCGAGGGGCGCAGGTTTATATTAATTGCTCTACGGATGCCATTGTTCCGACATGGGCGTACATGCTAATAGGCACCACATTGAGTGGTGTTGCCATCCATTCAATTTCCGGAACAGAATCTCAATTGAAGGCAAAGCTATGGGAATCGTTTGTGGAGACACTAGACCTAAGTCAGTACGAAGGTCAGCGTGTCATTGTAAAAGGCTGTGGTGATGAGAATATTCCGATATCCGCCTATATCAATCTGTCGGATCGATTGACGAAAGTGGTCAAAAGCCTTATGTTTGGTGAGCCATGCTCGACCGTGCCGCTTTTTAAGCAAAAATAAAGGCCCGCACTTTCGTGCCGGCCTTTCCTCAATCCGCCCTTAGATTTAATATCCTGACGTAGCATAGGCGAAGATCTCTTCTAAGTCATTCATTGCCACTTTTTGCCCATTCAAAAACTTGTTTACCTCCGCATACTCGTATCCTTTGTCTTGTAATGTGTCCTTAAATGATTCGGCCTCATCCAAAGAATTAAAGGTCCCTGCCGAATATGCAAATGTGCGATTGGGAAGGATTTCAAAACTCAACTCTTCCCCAATATCCTTCACAGAATGCCGGCTAATCGGAGTAACATAAGTGTCGAAATAGACCGTAAATGAAACGGCGTCTTCCTCTGGGATGCCCGTAATGTCGAACCAGATTTTGTTTCCCATCAACGCGAATGCATCGGCAGTCGAAATGCTTTCCTGATTGAAAAAAGGAATCAGCGTAACATCTTCTACACCTACATTTTTCGGTAGGCAAGGCATACTGCTCATAGCCTCTGCCAACGAGCGGTACGTTCCGTAGAATATGGTTAGACCCGCGTTCGTTCTGCTGATGGTGAACGATTCGTTTTTCCAGGATGGGTGTGCACTTTCGGAAACAATTTTCCATTGAAACACCAAACTCTTGGGCAATTCCGGGTTGTAGATTTTAGATTGAGCCTTTGTTACACTTACGAAGGCCATTAATAATAATAAAGCGATAAATACTGGAGCTAACTTTTTCATGTCATTAGATTTTGAGGTTTCGATGATGTTAGTGGTCATCACGATCGATCTAATGGAACGGAGTTATGAAGTATTCAATATCAAAGACCACAACTCCTCAGAAATAGTTGTCTGATATTTTGATAATACTGCATTTTGTAGAATAATGTTCTGTATAATTCGATCGGACAGTGTATTATTTCGACAGAATGCTACGTGGCTTCTTCGAAGTTATTTACCATTTTTGACCAATGCGAAGTCTCCGCACCCTCTTCCTCCTTTTGATTCTTATGGTTGCTCAATCTGCTGTATCGCAAGAGATCACACAAAGCGTTCGCGGCCGCGTGCTGGATAAAGACACGCGCCAACCCATTCCCGGAGTAAATGTTATTCTGATGGATGACACTATCAACTTTAATGGTACCACGACCGATGGTGACGGGCGATACACATTGGAAAACTTAAGCCTGGGAAGGCACGAGATCCAATTCTCCTTTATTGGTTATCTACCTCAATATGTAAACAATGTGATCGTCAATTCAGGGCGGCAGACCATCCTGAATATTGAAATTGAAGAATCGGCGCAAGAACTGGAGGCCGTTGAGATAAGCGCAACCAGAGACGGAGATCCATTAAACGAAATGGCGATCGTGAGCGCACGCCAATTCAACATTGCCGAAACCGAACGCTATGCTGGCAGTCGCGGAGAGCCTTCTCGTATGGCTTCCAATTTTGCTGGCGTGCAAGGAGCCGATGACTCTCGTAACGACATAGTGATTCGAGGAAATTCGCCTCAGGCTATACTTTGGCGGCTCGAAGATGTTCCCATTTCCAACCCAAACCATTTCAACATACCTGGAACGGCTGGCGGATCGGTCAGCATCCTCAATAATAAAACGCTCGGCAATAGTGACTTCTATACAGGTGCATTCCCAGCAGAATTTGGCAACGCCAACGCCGGAGTTTTTGATCTAAACATGCGAAATGGCAACAACGAAAAGCATGAATTTATTGGGCAGTTTGGTTTTCTTGGAACGGAGGCGCTGCTTGAAGGCCCGATCAGCCGCGAGAAAAACATCACATACATGGCCTCCTATAGGTATTCAACCCTCGCCCTCATAGGCGGTCTTGGAATTAACTACGGCACCGATGCGATTCCAAAATATCAAGATGCGTCGTTTAAAATTAATATCCCAGGAAAGGGTTCATCCTCTCTATCAATTTTTGGTGTTGGCGGGTGGAGCGACATCGACATTCTGATCAGCGATCAAGAAACCCCTGAGGAACGAAATATATACGGCGACAATGACCGGGACCAGTATTTCGGCTCGCAAATGGGTGTTTTGGGAGTGAGCTATACACGTGCGTTGAACGAAAAAACATATTGGAAGACAGTGGCAGCCTACAATCATTCGCGGGTTGACTCTTACCACGAACTTGTCTATAGACACTTGGATTCATCCAACTCTTATCAAGTTGACTCGATGAGTCCACTGCTTGATTACACATTCGGAAATGACAAAATTGTCGCACATTCATTTATCAACTCAAAGTTGAATCGGCGCAACGTGATCAAATTTGGATTGGTGGCTGAGCAGATATATTTCAACTATGTAGACAGCACCTGGATTTTCGATTCTACCCAAGCCGACTACCTTGATTGGCGCGTTCGGTTTAACACCGCTATTTCCGCGCAGCTGGTGCAACCCTATGTGCAATGGAAACACCGTACCGACAATGGATTGACCGTAACGGCAGGACTCCACGCACAGTATTTCACTCTGAGTCATTCGGTGAGTTGGGCAGAACCAAGACTTGCGATGCGAAAAACATTTAAAGACGGAAGTTCATTCACCGCCGGAGCAGGGATGCACTCACAAGTGCAGCCATACTATATGTACTTCTATAGTCTTCAAGCAAACTCCGACGGCACACGGGCGCTTCACAACAAGACCATGGATTTTTCCTATTCCGCGCATGGTGTAATGGGGTATGAACGCATGCTTGACAAGCGACTTCGGTTCAAATCAGAAGTGTATTACCAGCAACTATGGAACATTCCAGTCGAGGTCGTTTCTAGTTCATTCTCATTGGCAAATACAGGGAGCGGATTCGAACGATTTTTCCCAGATACTCTTGCAAACGATGGAAGTCAAACAAATTTTGGTATTGAGTTTACGCTGGAAAAATACTTCGCCAGAACCTATTATTTTCTAGCCACACTTTCCGTTTTTGATAGCAAGTATAAAGGGAGCGACGGTGTATTACGAAACACGGATTTCAACGGCCGTTACGCAACGAATGCCGTTTTTGCTAAGGAGTTCACCCTTTCTAAAAAGTCTATGATCTCGGTTGGCGCTAAGATAACCGCGGTTGGCGGGAAGTGGTATGGGCCGCCTGACGTTGCGTTGAGCAACCAAACCAAAGAATTAGAGGTGATCGACTCGCTGCGTAACACCAAGCAGTTTCCAGATTATTTCAGGGCAGACTTGAAAGTAAACTATCGCTTAAATGCCAAGCGTATGACCCACGAAGTAGGCATCGATATCGTGAACCTTTTTGGGACGAAGAATGTGCTAAGTCTGACCTATGCGCCTGATGAAAGCAACGATCCAAATAAATCAATACGTAGGGAGTACCAACTCGGAAGGCTTCCTCTATTCTACTATAGAATTTCGTTCTAGTACGCCCGCTCTCGCTTGCCTTCAAAGAAGTTCATGTACGCCTTATTCACCACTCGGTTTCCTCCAGGAGTTGGGTAGTTTCCGCTGAAATACCAATCACCTCTGTGATCTGGACAGGCCTCGTGTAGCTCTTCAATACTTTGGAAAATGATCTCCAGGTCAGCGTTGAGGTCTTCTGGTCGAAGAATTTCCGCAACCTTTTTTGAAAGCTGGTCATCGGTAAATGGGTCGTACACCTTTTTCACATGATTTACCTGATCTATATTCTCCTTGTCTGAGACACATAGATCGTAGACTTCTTTCAAAATTTCTTCTTTTCCCGTGTCCTTAAGTAATGCCAGTGCAGCTTGAAAAACGCAAAAATCTTGGAGCAAGCTCATGTCTATACCGTAGCAATCTGGATATCGTATCTGAGGTGCACTAGACACCACGACAATCTTTTTTGGTCCTAATCGGTCTAAGATTTTTAGAATACTACGCTTCAACGTTGTACCCCGAACGATTGAATCGTCAATCATGACGAGGTTGTCCTTCCCTCGTCTAATAGTTCCGTATGTAATATCATACACATGAGCTACAAGCTCATTTCGATCGCTATCCTGGGTAATAAAGGTGCGCAACTTCGCATCCTTAATAGCCACCTTTTCAATACGTACACGCTCGTTTAACAGATTTCGAAGGGCCTCTTCATCTCCTTGAAGTTTTCCGATTTCCACGATCTTTCTTTCGCTGTGGAATTCTTCTAACCCTCTAACCATTCCGTAGAACGAAACTTCCGCCGTGTTAGGGATAAAGGAAAACACGCTATTGTCGAGGTCGGCATCAATTGCCTGCAAAATACGCGGCACGACTAAGTTTCCGAGTGCTTTACGCTCTTTGTAAATGTCCATATCGCTACCTCGAGAAAAGTAGATCCGCTCAAATGAACAAGAAAGTTTTTCACCTGGAGTTCGGATCATATCCATGCTCACTGACCCATCCTTCTTAACGATTAGTGCATGACCTGGAGTTACTTCTTGAATTTGATTACCCGTCAAGTTGAAGGCTGTTTGAATAACTGGTCGTTCGCTAGCGACAACGACAACTTCATCATCCTGATACCAAAACGCCGGTCGAATACCGTTCGGATCACGAAGCACAAAGGCGTCGCCATTTCCAATAAGGCCGCACATAGCGTATCCACCATCGAAGTTGTGGGCAGATCGACTCAATATGTTTTGAATATCTAGATTCTTAGATATCATGCTGGTAATCTCCTGATTACCATATCCAAGGCGCTTGTATTTATGAAATAAAGCCTCATTTTCTTCATCCAGAAAGTGGCCGATTTTTTCCAGAACCGTAACCGTATCCGCCTTCTTCTTTGGATGCTGGCCTAGGTCTACAAGCACGTTAAATTGCTCATCAACATTGGTCATATTGAAGTTGCCCGCTAGTACCAAGTTGCGTGTCATCCAGTTGTTCTGACGTAAAAATGGGTGACAGGCTTCTATACTATTGCCTCCATAGGTACCATACCTCAAGTGTCCTAAAAAGAGTTCGCCTGAAAACGGCGCATTTTCTTTTAACCATTCACTATCAGCAAGCTTCTCTTTATCGCCTTCGGCGATATCGTTAAACCTTCCATGAACGTGATCAAAGATGTCTTGAATTGGTTTGTTGGAATTTGATCTGTGACGCGAAATGTATCGCGCTCCAGGTTCTACATCCAACTTAATATTTGCTAGTCCAGCCCCATCTTGCCCACGGTTGTGCTGTTTCTCCATTAGGAGATACATTTTGTTTAGGCCATAGAATGGCGTACCGTACTTATCTTGGTAATACTGGAGTGGTTTTAAGAGGCGAACCATTGCGATTCCACACTCATGCTTTATTTGATCACTCATGGTTTTGAACTGCCAAAGTTAATACGATTTTCATCCTGAATGCTTCCTAATTGACCATCATTTTGCAGCAACGAATCCATCATACACTACGTCTATTTAAAGGTTGCGTGCACCCAATGGGTTAATTTAATGCCTTAAGTTCGAACATTGTACAAACTCCTTACATACTTATTTCTTTTTCTTATACCAATAGTTGGTTTTGGACATCAAGATCCACCGGCAGTTAAGTATCAAGAAAACAAGGGACAGTGGGGTAAAGACTTGATATTTTTGGGCAAAGCACCCAACATGGATGTTATGGTCGGTCAAGGCAAGTTTATGCTTCAACTTCGAAGCGAATCGGACTATGCACTTATTCATGACATACACCACGGTCTAGCCGAAATTCCGGATAGCATGGCAATTCACTTTCACAATATTGAATTTGACTTGGTTAATAGCCACGGAAACAAACCTGTTGGGCAAAAAAAATTAGGTGATTATGTGAACTATTTTCTTGGGGACGACCCCAACCGTTGGCAAGGAGGTGTGAAACAATTCGAAGACGTGCACATGTCAAGCATCTATCCAGGTGTTGACTTTATTCTTTCCAGCTTGAGTGCTTCCATCAAATATGAATTCAGAGCTTCTAGCGGGGCTGACATTGAACAAATAAAATTCAAGATTCGCGGTGCCGACACACTATTTATTGAGGACAATCGACTGCACCTGCAAAACTCGGTGGATGAACTAATTGACGAGCAGCCAATTGCTTGGCAAATTGTGGAGGGCGAAAAACGATTTGTGAAATGCCTATACGACCTAGCTTCTGACACTTTAGGATTCAGCATTCCAACGTATGACCCGAAATACCCACTGGTAATTGATCCAACCCTGATCTTTTCTACGTTCACTGGGTCGAGCACCGACAACTGGGGATCAACGGCCACCTACGACAGCCTCGGTAATCTTTACGCTGGCGGTATAGCGATAACCACACTCACGGGCTCGATGAATGGATATCCGACCACAACTGGAGCGTTTCAATCTTCATATCAGGGAGGTGCGGGATCGTTTCCAAATCAGCCATATGGGACAGATATTGTGATCTCAAAATTTGATGACGATGGGGCGAGTTTAATCTATTCAACCTATTTAGGCGGAAACAACAATGAGATTCCCCACAGCCTTGTGGTAAACAATAACAACCAACTGTATGTGTTGGGCACAACATCCAGTAGCAATTTCCCTGTTACAGGAAGCGCCTACGACGGCACGTTTAATGGCGGTTCCAGTATCGGCGCCGGCACAGGAGGGAACAATAATTCAAGCGGAGTACAATATCCGAATGGCTCAGACATTCTCATTACTAAGTTTAACGCAAACGGAACAGGCCTAGTGGCCAGCACCTACATTGGCGGATCAGGTAATGACGGCATCAACTTGAGCGATACGCTACAAAAAGCTTATTCAGATGAATTTCGAGGAGAAATTATTGTAGACAACAATGACAATTGTTATGTGGCAACGAGCTCAGGGTCATCAAACTTCCCCATCGTTAATGGTTTTCAATCTACCTACGGCGGAGGCTTAACGGATGGGGTTGTATTTAAGTTTAACTCAAGCCTGTCTAGCCTATTGTGGTCTTCATATATCGGAGGAACCGACGCCGATGCGGCCTATTCGTTGCAGTTCGACCCAAATCTGAATGTATTCGCAACTGGAGGCACAAAGAGCAATAACTTCCCCACCACCTCAGGTGTAATTCATCCTACTTTTCAAACCGGTTCAGCAGACGGTTGGGTGGCGAAAATCAGCAACAATGGACAAACACTCCAGGCTTCAACATATTTAGGCACAAACGATTACGATCAAAGTTTCTTTGTTCAGCTCGACCTGCAGGGCAATGTGTACTGCGTTGGTCAAACACTCGGTGCATACCCGATTGGTCCAAGCTGGGTCTATTCAGTAAACAATAGCGGTCAATTTCTCCACAAGCTGAGCAACAACCTTCAAACTACCATCTTCTCCACACGTTGGGGGTCGGGCAATAGTGCTATTAACCTCTCCTTGTCAGCGTTTCTAGTTAATCAATGTAACCACATTTTTATCGCAGGATGGGGCGGCACTCTCTTCGGATCAGGTTCGATAACAAGCGGCAGCTCAACTACCACTGGCCTGCCGACTACAAGCAATTCCTATCAGCAGACGACCGATGGCAACGATCTATACTTCATTGTATTTGAGGATAGTGCCAAGGCCGTGCTTTTTGCTTCATTTTTTGGAGGCACAGGAAATACGGGCCGTGAACATGTTGATGGAGGTACAAGTCGATTCGACAAAAAGGGAATTATCTATCAGGCCGTTTGCGCTGGATGTGGGGGCGGCAATGCATTCCCGACCACAACAGGTGCTTACGCGACCAGCAACGGTAGCAATAATTGCAATCTAGGTGCAATAAAGTATGATTTGGTAACCCTTGAGGCCGAGGCAGATATTGACGGACCGTTGGAAATTTGCGTAAACGATTCCATTCAATTCCAGAATGAAAGTTTTGGCGGATCCCTTTATTTGTGGGATTTTGGGGATGGAAACTCAAGCGATGAATTTGAACCCAAACACGCTTATACAACCGCAGGAAACTATGATGTCATTCTAATTATCTACGACTCCGTGAGTTGCATTTTTGCAGATACGGACACAATCTCGCTTGTCGTAATTCCAGGCCCACACGCTAACGTTGGGTCGTTGCCCAGGGTTTGTCCAGATACTCCTGTGCAGTTAAGCGCTTCGGGTGGATTAACATATCAATGGTCTCCAGGTGGAAAATTGAACGATCCATTCAGCGCCACGCCGATTGCAAATGTTGAAGTCACAACGTGGTTTACGGTTTCGGTTACCGACAGCTGCGGCACGGATACCGCAAGAGTTGAACTGCGCGTGTTCCCCGATAAAACCAGTGCCATTGAGGATACAGCACTCTGCCAAGGGCTGTCCGGCAGATTATGGGCGCAAGGTGGGCTCAGCTATCAATGGACGCCAGGAGTCTACCTGTCATCATCAAATAGCGCCACACCTTTATGTTCACCAGACACTACGACGGCTTATATCGTTACAATCATTGATTCCTTTCAATGTGTGCGTCGGCATCCAGTGAAAGTGTTCGTTGAAGGGTTCCTACCTCAGGTTGAAGCATGGGGCGATAGCACAGTATGTCAGGGTGATCGTGTGTTGCTGAGTGCTTCCGGAACGAACAACTATGAATGGGATCCAAAGACTTGGGTTCTAGACCCGTTCTTACCCTCAACGCCTGCATATCCGGAGAAAACAACGACATACTATGTTCGCACATTCAATTCTTGTGGCTCTGCATACGACAGCATTCTCATCGTAGTAAACCCGATCGACTTGCAGGCATTTTCAGACACTGCAGTTTGCGCTGGGGATAGCGTCCACTTAGGGGCAACTGGAGCACTGATCTATAAATGGACTGGCGACGAATTCAATTTACCGAATTACAATCAGTTTCCCTCGATTCTACCCAATACGAACGGTTGGTATTATGTACAGGGATCAAACATTCAGAAGTGTGAGCGAAATGACAGTCTTTTTGTGACGGTACATCCAAGGCCATATATAGACCTAAAAACCAACCCCGATACCATAACTGGTTTATTCAATGTGCTGCTTGTTGCAGAAACCTCGGGACCACATAAATGGATTTCAGATGGATACGTGCCCTGTGCAAATTGCGACTCGATTATCGTCTATCCTTACTACGAAACGGAATATTTCATTGAAGTTGTTGATTCAAACTCCTGTCGAGTAGCTGACAGTATCACGGTCGAAGCGATCAGTAAAATCTTCGTCCCCAACACCTTTACGCCAAACGGAGATGGCTTTAATGATTTATTGATCGTGCAAGGCCACAACATTTTGAACTACGAAATTTCGATTCGAGATCGCTGGGGAAGGCAAGTGTTTTTTAGCAAGGACATGATGAATCCTTGGGATGGGAGCAAAAACAATAATGGCAATAACATGGGTGAAGGTGTCTACTCGATTGAAATAAAGTATCGAGTCTTGCCTGAAGAGGATTTAATCCAAATTGGTACGGTTACGTTACTCAGATAAACCGCTTATCGGTCTCCATTTGGTGACCGCAATTATCACACGTTCTCAACTCTTCATTTTCATAATACTCTTTGAAACGAGGCTGAAAGTCCGTTTCAACATTGGTCAATGAAAAATAAGTTTCGTGCAGCTTGTGGTTACATTTATCACAAAACCACATTAGCCCATCCTTGTGCTCGGGCTCGCGAACACGCTCGATCACCAGACCAATGGAGTTTTCAGAACGTCCAGGGCTGTGCGGCACCTTTGGCGGGAGTAAAAACATATCGCCGGGGCCAAGGTGAACCTCTCTTGGCTCTCCGTCCTCCTGAATTTTAACGGTGATATTTCCTTCTAATTGGTAGAACAATTCCTCCGTCTCATTATAGTGGTAATCTTTTCGGGCATTCGGTCCGCCAACAATCATAACGATGTAATCCGTTCCTTCAGGATAAAGATTTTTATTTCCAACCGGTGGCTTGAGTAAGTCCCGATTATCTTCAATCCACTTGTCTAGGTTAAACGCTTTCTTGATGCTCATGAATCCAGGTGTTTCTAGCCTTATTGTTTGATAATTGGCCATTGGTTTCGCTGGCCTTCTGTTTCAATACTCAAAATGTAATGCCCATTAGTAAGTCCACTAAGGTCCAATTCTAAATTAGTTCCAGGGCTTGCATTTAATTGCTGGTTTTTCACCACTGCTCCTTTCGCATCAATAATTGTCAGCTTTCCATTGGCGCTCCAGTCGTTAAAAGCAAGAACAACCAACCCAGATGTTGGATTTGGATAAATTTCGAATGATCCGATGCTTGTCTCGTTGAGTCCGGTGGTCCAAATTTTAATCTTGACCGTGTCGGTTGTAACACAACCATTTGTATCCTGAACAACCACGCTGTAGTCACCAGACAAAGCTACGTTCAACATTTGTGTCGTTGCGCCTGTATTCCAAAAATAGGTGATGTATTGTGGGCCCGCGTCCAAGACAATCGGCCCTGGTCCAGATTGGGTGCCACCGAGATTTACTTGATCCGGAATATTTAAGGTGACGTTCACAGTATCAGAACCCGTGCAACCCTCTGCGCTATTTGCTGTTACCGAATACAGCCCCGCCGAAGAAACAACAATCGCATTGGTAATCGAACTGTCGCTCCAGAGATAGCCATCATGTCCAGGTGTTGCTACAAGCACCGTGCTCTGTCCTGGGCAAATACTGACATCGTCTCCGAGATTGATATCTGGATCTTCATTTTCAAATCCAACGTTCGTGTTTAAAGCGATATCACATCCGATATCATCGGTAATAGTTAAGGTATATAAGCCCACCGCAAGATTAGACTCGGTAAGTCCTGTCCCTCCAGAGCTCCATGCGTATGTATATGGCGGTGTTCCTCCATTAGGTGTAACCGTAGCTTCACCATCCGTTCCAGATTCACACAGTGTCTCCATCACAACGAACGATCCTCCAATGCCAGTCGGCGAGTACATATTAATCGAAGACTCGGCAGAACAGCCAGCCGAATCTGAGGCTGTCAGGCTATAAGTTCCAATTCCAAGGTTGGTGATTTGGGCTGTTGTATCACCTGTAGACCAAAGGTATGTGATCGGTGCACTACCCGATGTAGTGGCAGTAACAGAACCATTTGTATCGCCAAAACAAGCAAGAGAATCCATCGATAGGGCAATCGTAGGGCCTCCAGAAACAAACGTTGAAAACGTATCTCCACAATTTGGAATAAAGCCAACATAATCATTTGTAATTGTCCAACTCGAAGCGTTTCTGCCGGTTACTGGATAACCAGCGCTGCCGCTGGCATTCTCAATCCCCATCGTATGTGTACCACCATCGCTTGGCATTGATGTCGTATGTATTTCGATTAAACCGCAACCTTCGAAAAGCTTTATCTGAGACGTCACGTAGAATCCAGTTCCGGGATAATGCGGAACCGCGTCAAAATCCACCACACAAATTCGGTTTGGGGCAACTCCTTGAGTCCAATAACTGATCGTACCTGAATTACCATTGTCTGGGTCAAGGTCCTCCCAAGCAAAGGCAACGAAGTTATTTGGGGTGGAAGAATTTGGGATGGCATCTCCGCTGCAGCAGCCATCGTCACTGTTAGAACCGAAAAAGATAAATCCGTTCGAAGATATTCCGAAAGTCGTGTAATTGGCAGCGAAAAAATTGAAGGAGAATCCTATACTCAGATTGCTCGAAACAGCATCGTCCCCCAAGTTTACAGTGGTTGCATTACCTGGAACTCCAATCGTATCATAGGATCCTACTTGATCTATTGTGTAGGATGGGGTGCCGTCAAGCACAAAAATGTCAACGTTTCCAGTTCCCGCGTTCGAGGGGTCAAAGTTTCCGCTTGAATTCACTCCAGGACCAAATATTGTAGGGGTTCCGTTGCAGCTCGCGGTAAGGACGCTAATTGTGTCCGAAGAGCAATAATAAGAGTTCAGACCACTGAGTGTGCACTGACTCTGAGCCGTGATTCCAATGGAAACAGCGGCTAAAAGGACAAGTAGATTTTTCATGATCATGATAGGGTTAATTGGCGACTAATATACTGTCTTGGTCGCGATTATCCCCTGTCATATGGCGTTCATCTTATAAAATTGATCTTTCGTCGTTAGTCCGGAGTTATGAACTTAAATCCTTTACCATGTTCGTTGATGATTTTCACTCGCTCGTCTGCCCTAAGATATTTTCGGATTTTGGCGATATACACATCCATTGATCTGGAATTGAAGTAACTATCATCTCCCCAAATCGCCAATAAGGCTTGAGACCTATCGAGGAGTTGGTTTTCGTGCTGTATCAGCATTTTCATTAATGCATTTTCCTTTGATGTCAGCCGCTGCTCCTCTTCGTTGATTGTCAAAACCTGGTTTTTGAAATCAAATGTGAAATCTCCAAATGTCCAAATCGTCTGAATCACTTTCTTTTCTTCACCGATTGTCCTTCTGAGAATTGCCTTTATTCTGAGCAGCAACTCCTCCATGCTAAAAGGCTTTGTTATGTAATCGTCGCCGCCGGATTTAAATCCAGCGATGGTATCCTCTTTCATTGACTTGGCAGTCAAGAATATTATTGGCACATCCTTATTGACTTCTCGAATTTCCTTGCCAAGGGTAAATCCGTCCTTTTCGGGCATCATTACATCCAATATGCAGCAATCAAAATCTCCTGCTGAAAACTCTTTCCAGCCTTCAACACCATTCTTAGCTAATACCGGTTTATAGCCCTTTGCCTCGAGATATTCAGACAAAATGATCCCCAAGTTTGGGTCATCCTCAGCGACTAATATCCGTGCCGAATCATGCGGCTTTGTTTCTGTTTCCATGCATTTCTTGCTTTAATGGTATTTCAATGTAAAATGTACTTCCCTGTCCTAATGAACTTTCAACATATACGCGTCCGCCATGCCGCTCGGTGATTATCTTAACATAGCTCAATCCCAACCCAAACCCTTTCACGTTATGCACGTTTCCAGTGGGCACACGATATAGTTTATCAAATACTTTCTTCAAATTTTCAGAGCTAATTCCAATTCCGGAATCTTTGACTCCGATAACCACAAACCCATCTTGGTTGCACGTACTAATGCTCAATCTTGGTTGGTCCTTCGAATACTTCACAGCGTTGTCCAATAGATTATAAATAACATTGGTCAAGTGGTTGCGATCAGCCTCTATCACTACATCGCTCGCTTTAAGGTCAGCGATTAGCTCCCCGTTCTTTTCTTTCACTTGAATTGAAAACTTATCCACAACATCGTTGATAAGAGAGTGCAGATCTAACTCTTCCCTCTTTAACTTAAAGCTTCCCTTATCGAGAACCGCACTTTGTAAGACTTCTTCCACTAGAAGACCGAGACGTTTGTTCTCCGCGTTTATTATACTGATGTAACGATTCTTCACATTTTCAAGCTTACTCAACTCCGGATCACCCAAAGCCTCACACGCAAGCGATATGGTGGATATTGGTGTCTTCAATTCATGGGTCATATTGTTAATGAAGTCATTCTTGATTTCGCTGTTCTGTTTTTGTTGAATGACGGTTCGAAGGATGTAATAAATGATGCCGATAACCGCGATTACAAAGACCAAAGAAATGGCCAAAAGGAGCCATATATTGTTGAAAATATACCCCTGAAGATTGGGGAAGTAAACATGTATAAAGTAGGGCAATTGAATAACGTCGTTCGGAAAAAGCTGCACCCTGATTTCCGATTCTTGAAGTTCCACAATTCGATCATTATCCCCGAAAATAAGGTTGCGTTTTCCGTCAAACACCCCCATCTCAAAAGGTATCTGCAGGCCATGCTTGGTCAGCGATATTTTCACCAGTGAATCCACTATACTAGGATCGATACGCTCATCAATTGGCTGATTCAGATCAATCTCAATTAGGCTTTTCACTATATCACCGAGGAAGGCCTTTTTCGTTTTAACGCGCTCTCGAATATCAATTTCCGAAGGGGCAAGCGGATCACCACCTACGCTCATATCAAGCTCAAAAGAATCAGCCACGGCAACTCTCAGCTTAACCTCTTCCTCCAAGTTAGATTGAAAAGGCAGGTCTTGTACGCTGTGCGTGATTAGTTTTTCACTTTTTTGATCTCGGCCTTCTTCAACCAACTGCATTTCTATTTGATCTCCCTTGCGCTCTACCTTCTTGCTCACCACATACTCCACAAGTGAGTCATCGGGTGGGAAATCTATCGCCCCTGTACTATCCGGGTCTTGGAAAAAAAGATATCGGGCCTCTTGATGAGAGCGCAGTTTCGTAAGCGTCTCATGTCTTTCAAGAAGCTCTGCAACCTCACTGAGAGCCTCGCCCGCACTATGGTTTATCTTATCTCGCTCAAGGCTGAACTCGTTATGAATCCAATAGATCTGAATTGCGATCAGGCCGATCATAGCGATCGAAACTGTGGCAACAACGAGTTTTAAATGCAAAGCCTTCATTAGTGTGATCCAAAAATATACGGCCCACGCCCGCCTTGGCAGTGCTTAACATGACTTAACATTGGTTAACCGTGACTTCCATGTAAATAATGTCGCTGAGCCATACTTTTGAAAAAAACAGATTGCCATGCAACGTTTAAAAACAACCGTTCTTTTCACACTTCTTCTTTCAATTGGATTCGGAGGATTCAGTCAATCCTATTCGAAGACAATTAAAATTGAAGATGACAGTGAAAACCCCAGAGTTACCATCTCAACCACCAAGAATGGCAAGACTGAAACTGTGATCTTGGAAGGTGACAAAGCCCACGACTATATCGCAGATGAAAAAATTGAAACACGATTATCCAACCTAACCATTTCAAAAGCCGACGTGAAAAAACTCGAAACAGGATTCGAAAAAGTCTCGGTAGAGGTTGAGCAACTGATGACCGCTTTGGATGAAATTGAAATTAATGACGCGGATATTGATGGTGCCTTGGATGACATAGAACGCGTTTTTACGAATACCTCCAAGTGCATTAAAAAAGAATTGAACTGCCCCTTATAAGGCACACGACATGTTTAGTTAGGTAGAAAGGTTCCGATCGAAAGATTGGAACCTTTTGTTTTTTATCCAAATCTGGCGGGCGTACATTTGACCCTCAGCACGCATCCTATGGAAAAGCTTCAGAATTATATTAATGGTGAATTGGTTCCACCACATTCGAACGAATATTTCGAAAACATTGAACCAGCAATCGGAAAACCGTATTCTCTTATTCCAGACAGCGATGAAAGTGATGTTCTAGAAGCTACTAAAGCTGCAAAAGCTGCCTTTCCAATATGGAGCAAAATGAGCGTTGACCAGCGTTCCGAAATACTACTTAGAATTGCTGAACTCATCGGTGAAAATCTCGATGAGCTTGCCGCCGCGGAAAGTCGTGATAATGGGAAGCCATTGAAACTTGCCAAAACTGTAGACATTCCCCGAGCACAGGCAAATTTTCATTTCTACGGTACTGGAATTCTTCACTTTGCCTCTGAATCACACTCGATGGGAAACCTCGCAATTAACTACACGCTGCGACAGCCCATTGGAGTTGCCGGTTGTATCTCGCCATGGAATTTACCTCTTTATCTCTTTTCCTGGAAAATTGCTCCTGCTCTTGCCTCTGGGAACACAGTTGTAGCAAAACCATCCGAAATAACACCATACACATCCTATTTGCTATCCAAAATTTGCATTGAAGCTGGTCTACCAAAAGGTGTATTAAACATTGTACATGGTCTCGGGCCAAAAGCTGGCGCAGCAATCATTGAACATCCAGATATTCCAATGATCAGCTTTACGGGAGGCACTGCCACTGGCGAATGGATTGCTCGAACGGCGGCGCCAAAATTCAAAAAGCTCAGTCTTGAGCTTGGCGGGAAAAACCCAAATCTAATTTTTGCAGATTGCGACTTTGACGAAATGATGAAGACTACGCTTCGATCATCCTTTTCAAATCAAGGTCAGATCTGCTTATGTGGATCGCGAATCATGATAGAACGATCGATATACGACCGATTCAAAACGGAGTTTGTAGAGAGAGTAAAAGCCCTGAAAGTGGGAGATCCAAGCAATCCCGATACAAATCTTGGAGCAGTGGTAAGTAAACCACACATGGAAAAAGTCCTAAGCTACGTAGAGCTCGCCAAGGAGGAAGGCGGGACAGTGCTTTGTGGTGGTAATAGAGCAATTATTGGTGGTAAGTTTAGCGATGGATACTTTCTAGAGCCGACTGTAATAGAAGGACTTTCATATGACTGCCGCACGAATCAGGAAGAAATATTTGGACCTGTGGTCACCATCATGCCATTTGATACGGAAGAAGAAGCGCTTGCCATTGCGAATAGCAACAAATATGGATTAGCAAGCACGATCTGGACGAGCGACTTAAAAAGAGCACACCGCGTGGCTCGAGATCTCCACACCGGAATTGCGTGGATAAACTGCTGGTTGCTACGCGATTTACGAACTCCTTTTGGCGGAGTGAAAGAGTCAGGCGTTGGGCGTGAGGGTGGTTTTGAAGCCTTCCAATTCTTTACAGAACCAAAAAACGTTTGTATCCGATACTAGTCGAAGAACAGCTTTTGATAGAAGTTGCTAGACTCGGCAGTCACGTCTATTAGATACAATCCCTTTGGTATATTGAATTTATGGTTCCAATCATTGGATCGAACATCAAACGATTCGATTTCCCTACCAAGACAATCCCTCAGCGTGATTGCAAGAATTTGCTCTGTTGCGCTGATCGATATTTCGCCTTTGCTAGGGTTTGGGAAAATATTGAATGAAGTAGTTGGATTGTATTCTATCCCCAATGGAAACACATCGGCCACAAATGGGCAAGTGTGTGATGACGTAGACTCACATCCATTGTCACTTTTCAATACGGCATAATATCCATTGTAGTTGAAGTCTGGATCCGAAGTGACGACCTGTATCGAAGATCCATTCGTGCCATAAATGATGTGATCTTTTGGAAACCATTCAATGGAATCGGAGCATGTATATCCGGCAACCATATCTAATGTTATGGTATCCCCTTCTGTAGCATATATGCCCGCACAACCCAATGGAACGGGCAAATTTCCGCAGCTGCTAAAAAGCATTGAGTCGATTGCGATGGCACCCGAGTCATCGGTTACTTCTACATAAAAGGCGCGTGGAAATTCTTCTAATTCAATGAAAATCAGTGTCGGATCTTGGGCAGTTGAATCATAAATAAAGTCAGAGGTGATGCGCCCGTTTGTGTGATCAGTATACCACCGATACGTATACGGCGCAGTGCCTCCTGTAGCAGTATTAATGGCGCCAAATTCTATTTCCACACTATCCGATTCTGCCTCGATACAAATGCTAGTGTCTGGTCCGGCGTATGCGATTAGTTGCTGCGTGAAACCAATGACGGTAACGCACTGAAATAAGAGAAGGAATAGGCAAGATTTAAGAGACATGACAATTTATTTTCTACCTAGACGTGAGTTCTAAAAGCTTCGTCGAGCTATTCGTGAAATCGTGCGCTCTCCACCTTTACAAGCATGGTGTGATAATACTTATACCAGCGTTTCATTCCTTCCATTTTGGCTTTCTGATGTGTCAGGTCTTTTCTCCATTGATCAATGGATTCGGTATCTTTCCAATAACTAATAAACGAACCACGGCCTTCTGATTTGTGGCTTTCATAACCAAGAAAGCCATCAATTTCGTGGACTAGACTCAAGGTCATTTCATCCATTTCTTGATAGCCACTTAAATCATCGCCGAGGTAATAATTGAAAATGTTTGCATAGTACGGAACCGCTGGTCGTTCGCCATCCTTCCAATTGATCATGCTTAGGCGCTTTGATCAATTTTCTTCACCATCGTTAGAATGGTAGCGATCGCGACAGTTTCTCCGGTCTCGTCATACATGTCCACCAAGAATTTCACGATGCCCTTAGCGATGTCGTCTTCGGAACGCTTTTCTTGATCAATTTTTTCTTTCACTGTGAACTTCACACCTACTGTTGCACCAGGGTAAACTGGCTTGGTAAAACGCGCTTGTTCTACGCCATAGTTTAATAATACTGGGCCCTTTTTTGGGTCAACAAACAGTCCGGCAGCCTTTGACAGTAGGAAATAACCATGCGCTACACGCTGTTCGAAAATGGTTCCTTCCAGCGATGTCGCATCCATGTGGGCGTAAAAATTATCGCCGCTAACATTGGCGAAATTCACGATGTCTGCATCGGTGACAGTGTGCTTATGGGTGAAAACTGTATCGCCTACTCTAAGTTCCTCAAAATGTTGTCGAAAAACATGAGGATTCGCTTCTGGCTGGTCTGCACCTACCTGAAATTGTTGTGTGATTCTTGTAATTGTTTCAGGGTGACCTTGAATCGCCGTTCGTTGCATATAATGCTTGACTCCTCGAACGCCGCCCATTTCTTCACCGCCTCCAGCTCGACCTGGCCCACCGTGACTCAACATCGGCATTGGCGATCCATGACCTGTACTTTCTTTCGCACATCGCTCGTTAAGTACTAAAATTCTACCGTGCATATGCGCCGTTCCTATGACAAAGTCTTGAGCGATTTTATCATCGGAGGTTACGATTGAAGTAACCAATGATCCCTTTCCGAGCTCGGACAATCGAATGGCATCATCCATCGACTTATAGGGCATAAGCGTACTTACTGGACCAAACGCCTCAATTTCATGCACTGCCGTTTTGTTAAATGGATCATCGTTGCGGAAAAGCATCGGGCCAAAAAATGCGCCCTTGTCCTTGTCTGCTCCTACGACCTCGAAATCATCTAAATCACCATAGACAACTTCCTGCTCCTTCATCAAGAGCTCGACATTATGTCGTACTCGCTCCACTTGTATTTGAGATGCAAGCGCACCCATTCTGACTCCTTCCACTGAAGGATCGCCAATGGTAGTCTTTGCCAATTGCTGCCCCAATGCAATTTGAACATCCTCCATGTACTTTTCTGGCACAAATATTCTTCGAATGGCCGTACACTTCTGGCCTGCCTTAACTGTAATCTCGGCACGCGTTGCCTTAATAAAGATGTCAAAATCTGGAGTACCAGGTGCGGCATCCTCACCTAACATGGAAGCATTTAAACTATCCGCTTCCAGGTTAAATGGAATCGTGTTTTCAATGATGTTTGGAAGCGCTTTCAGCTTTAAACCTGTAGCTGCCGAACCGGTAAATGTGACTACATCGTTTTGGTTTACGTGGTCTAGAATTCCTCGACCAAATCCACTTATTAATTGAAGGGAACCTTCGGGTAGGATCTTGGAATCCACAATTTCCTTCACCATGAGTTCGGTGAGGTAACTCGTAAATTCTGATGGCTTTACAACAGCTGGAACTCCTGCCAATAGATTCACAGCAATTTTTTCAAGCATTCCCCAAATCGGAAAATTGAATGCGTTTATATGAACCGCGACTCCTTGCTTGGGAACTAATATGTGGTGCCCAATAAACGATCCTCCTTTCGAGAGTGGGATAGGATCTCCTTCAACTGCGAATGGCAAATCCGGAAATTGCTTTCTCAAAGATGCATTGGCGAAGAGATTACCGATTCCTCCTTCGATGTCAATCCAACTATCGACCTTTGTGGCACCGGTTGCGGCCGATAGGCCGTAAAATTTTTTCTTGATGCTCATGAGATGCAGCGCCAGTGCTTTAAGCATTCGGCCACGCTCTTGAAACGTCATTTTTCGCAGAGCAGGCCCGCCAACTGTCCGGCCATAATCGAGGATAGCTGCATAGTCAAGACCGGAGCTTGAGACCGCTCCAACCGCATCGCCATTAATTGCATTGTAAGCAATCAACTCTTCGGCGTCGCCCTCTATCCAATTTCCAAGGGCGTAGTTTTTAATCTTTTGCATATCTATTTCTTTTCGTTACGCACCTTCATCTGCCTTCACTCCTTTATATATTCCTTCAATTCGGCGTTTGCTTTTTTCATGAAATCGCTGTCGTACACAAACTGTCCACCGGCGTAGACTATTTTCCCGACTGGGCGATCTAAATCAATATGAGATGGAATACGACCAACAGGGTATAAGTCAATAAAGAAAGGAAACATATGATCCTTTTTCTGCTTTGCTGGATGGATTTTAGTTGAAACAAGGATGGTCTTCGAAACGTGCTCCGCTTCATAAATTACCAAGGTAATGGAGTCTTGCATCGCTACGTCAAAGTTGAATTTACCAATCTTCGTCGTTGGAAATTCTCTAACTAACTCTGAACCGCGATATATGTAGATAGTGGATTGCAGTCCACGTTTGTTTTCGTTAACCACTTTTCCGCTTAGGTATAGCGTGCCAATTGCCTGATTTTCCTGTGCAAACGAAATCGACACCCAAAAAGCACACAGTACACAAAGTAATAATCGTCCCATTTTACTCACCATTTTCCTTGTCCCAATTTGAGTGCAAAAGTAGGTACTCAGGTCGATGCGCACATCATGTATCGATATAATGCTCATACAGTCGTTCATCTGCAGTTAAATATATCTGTCTTGCACAGTCACTTACCCAAGTTAATGTTGATTTTTCCAGATATCATAGGACTTTTCATGCTTTGGACGATCAGACTCAACTTCAGACAATGGTTGGCATTCTCTATATGTTTCATGCATTTCCATTGGAAGTTCCTGGTAAATTTTTGTCCCTTTCGACTTCCAACTTATCATTTCGTCCGAAACATCCTTGATAATCTTAGCTGGATTGCCTACAACAACTTTCCTCTTTGGAATTATGGTTTTTGCCGGCACGAAGGCAAGTGCGCCAACGATACATTCATCTCCAATCTCGACCTCATCCATTAAAACTGCATTCATTCCAATAAGACAGTTTTCTCCAAGCGTAGCACCATGCACAATTGCCCCGTGCCCAACGTGCGCTCCTTTTTTCAGACGGACCACCACACCGGGAAACATATGAACTGTGCAATTTTCTTGGATGTTACAACCATCTTCAATCACAATTGCACCCCAATCGCCTCGTATCGCAGCGCCGGGGCCTATGTATACATGAGCGCCTATGATCACATCGCCTGACACCACGGCCTGGGGGTGCACGTAGGCCGACTCGTGGACGACAGGCTTAAAGCCATTGAATTCATATATCATGATTCTCCTCTTTTCATTCCAAAAAAAAAGCCTTAACCGCAAATGATACGGGTAAGGCTCCAATTAGTTGCGGGGACAGGACTCGAACCTGTGACCTTTGGGTTATGAGCCCAACGAGCTACCAACTGCTCCACCCCGCACTGCGAAGATAGAACTATGTTTCTTTTCATCAAGGATTCAATTCGATGATTTTCTTACCCTAGTATTGCACTATGATAAAGGGCTTAAAGCCAGCGATAGAACAACTATCAACTCAGGAGAAACGTGCGGCCGTGCTATGGATAATCGTGATTGTTCTAATCACTTTGAAGATATATCAAGGCGATCACAGCTTTTTTACCCAGCACTTTAACGATCCTAGCTGGAGCACACCCGTTGCGGATTGGTTCAGATGGCTTTATCACCACCTCGCCTCCTTGCTGCTCTGGGCGATTGTTCCATTCATAATCATTCGTGCTTTTTTTAAGGAGCGCCTCAGCGCATACGGATGGCAACTAGGCGATTGGCGTTTTGGTCTAAAAGCCACCCTTTTAGCCGTCGTAATTATGCCTCTTCCGGTTTACATCAGCAGCCTTAATCCAGAACATAGAGAATGGTATCCATTAACAACCTTGGCCACAGCATCTATCGGCTATTTCTCTTTGTGGGGCCTGTCTTACATTCCACATTACATCGGTTGGGAATTCATGTTTCGCGGTTTTGTAGGGATTGGAATGAGCAAACACTACGGCAAAATTGGCGCTACAGGAATTCAAGTAATAATGACTACTCTACTTCATATCGGCAAACCGATGGGGGAAACTTGGGGTGCGGTGATCGGCGGAGTTTATTTGGGTTGGTTAACATATAGGACCGAGTCCGTGTGGTGGGCCATACTTTTCCACTTTTATCTCGGTATGCTTAACACTTGGATGTGCGCTTAACCATGCGAAGACAATGAAATACGCAGTCACTGGAGCAAACGGGATGATCGGCAAGGCTTTGGTCCTAAGACTCGTGTCAGATGGGCATGATGTTACTGCCATTTATCGATCTGAACTTCCCGTCGCATTTTTAGACGAAGAGCGCATCACATTGGCGACAGGAGATGTCCGTGACGCAGAGTTTATTAAAAAGGCGATCGTTGATGTCGATGGGGTTTTCCATGTAGCTGCTTTTGCAAAGCCATGGGCACGCGATGAATCCATTTACGTTGACATAAACGTAGAGGGCACCAAAAACATATGTGAAGCGTGCATTCAAAATGGTGTAAAGAGACTGATATACACCGCCTCTGCTGGTATCCACGGCTCCCAAATTGGGAATTCGTTGATCAGTGAAAATGCATGGCCAGCGTCATACGAAACGGCCTATGAAAAAAGCAAATACGACGGAATGCAGTGTGCCTTCGAGTATCAAACGAGAGGGCTTGAAGTAAACGTTGTTAGCCCAGCTAGAGTATACGCACCAGGCCCGGTAACTGAAAGCAACGTTCCTGCCCGTTTGATGGATATGTATGTAAATAAAGGTTTTGCGCTAGCCCCCACCGACGGATTAGGGATTGGCAGCTATGCATTTATCGATGACGTGGTGCACGGCCACATACTTGCTATGCAATTCCACGGCAGTGGTGAAGAGTATCTGCTCGGCGGTGAAAATGTAAACTACATTGATTTCTTCGCTCAATTGTCAGAATTGACTGGAAAGAAGAGTCCCGTTTTTCATGTCCCTTATCAGCTCAGCCTATTCATCGGCAAAGCGAATCTCTTCATGGCCGATACATTTAACATGAAGCCAACCATCACAACACCTTGGGTGCGTAGATATTTGAAAAACTGGGGCGTTTCGAGTAAGAAGATTGAACTCCTCGGGTACAAACCTCGGTCACTAAGAGAAGGGATGAAGCTCGTTTTAGAATCTTGGAACTAGCTATTCTGGCTTGTCCTTGGCCTTTTCTAAGCTTTCTGCAATTTGCTTTAATTCTTCAGGAGTTTTTCCTTTTAAGAATTCTGGCAACTCCATTCCCGCCATGTTAAACATGTCCTGCAACGGCGGAACAGATTTGTAGAGTCCTGAGATAAAATTCGCAGTTGATGTCTGGTTATCTCCTTGACCTCCACCTTCCCAAACGGTGACTTTATCAATTTTGATATTCTGAATTGCTTCAGATTGGAGCCGGACCAATTCAGGTAATTTATCCGTAATCAATAGCATTGCGGCATCGTTTGCAGTGCCACCTGCAGCCTGCACAATTTGATCCAATCCTTGCGCTTGTTTGGTTAACACCTCCAGTAATCCTTGCGCCTCAGCTTGAGCCTTAAACAAGATGGCGTCTGCCTCACCTTTGGCTTTCCGTCGGATTCGTTCAGCCTCCGCCTCTGCGGCAATTTCAACTCTTTCCTTGTCAATCTGCGCTGGAACCACAATATCGGCTGTTTGGCTCGCCTTATCTCTTGTAGCCCGTGCAGCCTCCGCCTCTCGTTCGGCGGCATATGCTTCTTCTAAGGCTTGGGCAGATTGCACTTTTTCAGCTGCTGTAGAAATCTTAAGGGCTTCCGCTTCTTTTTCAATTCGTAGGGCATCGGACTGAGCAACTTTAATCTTTGCCAAGTTTTCTCCTTCGACTGCCATCGCGTTGGCGTCAGCTACTTTGACTCGTTGATCCTGCACCGCGACCGCCTCACCAATAGATCCGTCTCTTGTCTTCTCGGCAACACTTTGACGTGCATCATTGATCGCTTTTGCTGCTGCCTCTTTTCCTAGCGCCTCGATATAGCCCGACTCATCCTTGATATCCGTTACGTTCACGTTGATGAGCTTCAAACCAATCTTCTTGAGCTCCGCTTCAAGATTTGAAGCCACATTTTCCAAAAACTTATCCCGACTGCTGTTAATTTCCTCAATGTCCATGGTGGCAACTACCAACCTCAACTGACCGAAAATGATATCCTTAGCCAAGTCGTGAATGTCTTGCTGTGTCAATCCTAATAATCGCTCAGCTGCATTGTTCATTACACCTTGCTCGGTGCTAATTCCCACTGTAAATCTGGATGGTACGTCAACCCGAATATTTTGGCGACTTAGTGCATTGGTTAGGTTCACCTCTATTGAGATTGGCGTTAACTCAAGGAATTCAAAATCCTGAATTATCGGCCAAATAAATGCTGCACCACCGTGAATACATTTTGCAGAACGCCCCTCTATGCCTCCGCCGCCGACTTTTCCATACACGACCAGAATCCGATCGGACGGACAACGCTTGTAGCGTTTGAACAATCCAATTAATAGAACGAAAATGAATACGACTGCTGCCGCTATGATTATTACAAATGATCCACCCATGATTGGCTTTTAGCTTTTAGAAATTAATAATAGGTTCCCGTTGATGACCTCTTTTACGTTGATAACCATGCCATTCTTCAGGTCTTCTTCATCGTCCGTAATGGCTTCAAGTTCACGGAGGGATCCTTGAACCATCAAACTCACTTTTCCAATGTTGCCGCGTTTGGCACGCACGGTCAGGTAAATTTCACCTACACCGCCCACGGCATTTTGAATATTCATTGTGCCGCTATCGGTCAGTTTACTGAAGAAATAAAAGATCGCGGCCATAACGCTCATCATAATTAAACCAGCAACCAATGACGTGATGATGACGGCCATCATCGACATCTCACTATCTAAGCATGCTATGCCTGTCCATCCAAAAATGGTGAAAAAGGCAACTAAGTTTTTTATAGTGAAAAACTGAAATCCGATATCGCCATCAGCATCCATATCCATGTCGGTATCTCCATCAATTTCTCCGCCGACAAAAGTCAAAACGGTTTGAATCAAAAAGATAATCGAGAAGGGAATGGAAATCGCCCAGTAAATTTGTTGGATGGAATTGAGGCCATCCCACCATGCCGGAAAGTTGTCGAACATAGGATTGTAGTTTCGACGGACAAGCTAGAATTTTTTCAGCGGTTTTGCAATGGATTCGCTGACAATCTGCGCTAACCGCGCAATTCCGCTCCCACTTCGCGTTTAAATCGCTCCAAAAGTCGGCTCATTGTTTTATCCACTTCCTTGTCTGTGAGCGTCTTGTTTTGGTCACGCAACTTAAAAGCGAGTGCATAACTCTTCTTGCCTGAGGGCAGTCCTTTGCCTTCATAAACATCGAATAAGGACACTGTTTCCAAAAGCTTCCGCTCTGTTTGAAATGCCAGCTTCTCTAATTGCGCGTATTCTACTGCCTGATCTATTAATAGTGCCAAATCTCTGCGCACTGCTGGATACTTCGGGAGCTCGCCTACGTTGATGGTTTCTTGTCGGAGTTTCACCAAATCTGCCCATCGGATTTCGAGGTAATAGACCTCTTTTTGCTTTATATCAAATGCCTTCTTGAGGCCCGTAGACACTTGACCTCCGCTCATGATCACCTTATCGCCTAGTTTCCAATCCATGCCAAATGAAAACCAATCATTCGAGGTTTGATCCGCACTTAGTTTTGAAGTATTGACGCCCAATCGCTGTGAAATTTGCTCCAACGTTCCATGGAGGAAATTAAAATCTGCTGGTGTATCCCCGATCCTCCAAGATTCGGAGATCTGCATCCCAGAAACCGCTATTCCAAGACGTTCCTCTTCTTTAAATTTTGAATCCGTCTTGCGGTAGACATTTCCAAATTCAAACAGTTTCAGGTTGTTTTGTTGTCTATTCAGGTTATAGGAGCTACTCTGCAACACAGAGAAAACCATTGCTGGACGCATAATGCCCATTTCAGAACTCAGTGGATTATTCACCGCGACGATGGCTTGCTCTTCCCACTCTTTTGACAAGGATCCATATTCGACATCCACCATCGAGTTAGACATACATTCTAGAAATCCATTTCCTACGAGCAGCTCTTTTGTTGCCGTTCTGGCAAGGGTTGCGGCTGGTGGTTTTATATCTCCAATCGATGATTTAATCTGCGTCGTAAAGGGAATGGCGTCGTATCCATAAACCCTAAGCACTTCTTCCACAACGTCTGCTTCCCTCGTCACATCCACTTTGAATGCTGGAATGCTCAACTTCCAATCTGATCCGTTTTTTTCAACGATCTCAATGTCTAGTCCTTCTAGGATGGTCTGCGTATCTGCTTCAGGGATCGGGTGTCCAATAAATGCATTGGCTTTGTCCAATCTATAATTCACCTCGAACCCAGGAAAGAATGTATCGTTTGTGTCGCTAACGTTACTTGAAATTTCACCGCCGGCAATATCCTTTATCATTTGTGCAGCCAACTTCGCCGCATACGCGGTAATGTTTGGATCTATACCACGCTCGAATCGGAATGATGCGTCGGAATGAATAGCGTGGCGCTTTGCCGTTTTCCGAACCCAAACGGAATTGAAATAAGCCGCTTCGAGAAAGACAGCAGTGGTTTCGTTTGTGACGCCCGAATCAGCGCCTCCAAAAACACCCGCAATGCACATCCCCTTTGTGGCGTTGCAAATCATTAGATCGTTATCGTTCAAACTTCGCTCGACGTTATCCAATGTTGTGAACTTCGTTTCAGAAGGCATTGTCTTCACAACCACCTTTCCACCTTCAATTTTCGATGCGTCAAATGCGTGTAGCGGCTGGCCAAACGCGTGATTGATGTAATTCGTGATATCAACAACATTGTTGATCGGGCGCACGCCGACTGCCTTAAGTCTGTTTTGCAACCAATCGGGAGATGGAGCAACCTCGATGTTTGAGATTGTTACTCCTACATATCTAGGGCAGGCCTCTGTGTTTTCAACTGCCACGGGAATGGTCAAGTTGGTATTGTCGGGCTTAAAATCGTTCATGGACGGTCTGCAGAGGGCAATACTCTTGTTTTTTCGCTGGGCCAACACCGCTTTTAAGTCTCTCGCAACGCCGTAATGTGATGCAGCATCCGCACGATTTGGTGTGAGTCCTATTTCGAAAACAGTGTCTGTTTCAACTTTAAAGAGTTCAGCCGCCGACGTTCCAACCGCCGTTTCCTTTGGCAAGACCATAATTCCATCATGGCTGGCTCCTAATCCAATTTCATCTTCGGCGCAGACCATGCCCTCGCTCACCTCACCTCTAATTTTTGATTTTTTTATCTCAAAAGAGTCGCCGTTCTCAGCATATAAGATTGTACCCACTACAGCCACAATCACTTTATGACCAACCTCAACATTTGGCGCTCCACATACAATTGAAAGCGGCTCTGCACCTCCTACACTCACTTTCGTGCAGTTCAATCGATCTGCATTTGGGTGCTGCCATTTTTCAAGAACTTCTCCCACGACCAATCCTTTTAATCCACCTTTTATGGATTCGAAGTGATCAACTCCTTCTACTTCAAGGCCGATTGAGGTGAGTAGTTCACTCACTTCTTCCGTGGATTCATCTAAATGGATGTATTGGCTAAGCCAGTTGTAGGAGATTTTCACAGTGCAATAAATTGACGCCAAAAGTAAGAATTGGCGGTGCTCTAACAGTATTGCATCTCGACTAAATGCAATAGCACTTTGCGCGCTCATTTCGAAATGTGATATCAGAATAAAACTGAAATTTGATTCCTGAAATTGATATTGGCCATGCAACAGATTTATGAGAACTATACAAACGAAGATTTCCTTGTTTGGCAAACCCTGTTCGGTCGCCAATGGCACAATCTGCAAGCGAAATCGTCTCGAGTGTATCTCGACTGTCTATCGCGAATGGGCAACGTATTGAATGCGGATCGCATCCCTCGATTCGAGGAATTGAATCAGTCATTGACCGCCGCAACGGGTTGGTCAATCGAAGTTGTACCAGGCCTGATTCCAGTTGATGCTTTTTTCGAATTTCTATCAAAGAAGAAATTTTGTTCGTCCACATGGGTGCGCAACATGTCTCGGCTTGACTACTTGGATGAGCCCGACATGTTTCATGATATTTTTGGTCACACACCAATGATCATTTTGCCAGAATATGCCCGATTCATGGAACAATTTGGCAAGCTTGGAGTCAAACACAATGGCAACGAAAAAATCGTCAAGGGATTACAGAACCTATATTGGTATACCATCGAATTTGGATTGATCAAAGGCCACAATGGGCTTGAATGTTATGGCGCAGGCATCGCCTCTTCATTTGGTGAAACAAACCATGTGTTTAAGGAGCTTGTGGAAATCAAGCCCTTTGATATTGCCGAAATATTGTTGCGAGACTTCGTGAACACAGAGATTCAAAACACCTACTATGCCTTAGAATCTTTTGACCAGCTTTACGGTTGCTTGGATAATATTGAGCAGCATTTTTCCAATCACATTGAGCCGTGAAAATCTATGCCATAAGCGGGCTCGGCGCAGATGAACGAGTCTTCCAATTTCTAGATCTCCCTATGGAATTGGTCTGTATAAAATGGGCGCCATGGAATGGGCATAACCTCCAATCGTATGCAAAACTGCTGTGCGAACAAATCGATACATCCGAACGATTTGTGCTCATGGGTGTAAGTTTTGGAGGAATAGTGGCCGTTGAAATGAATCAGTTTTGTGCGCCCGAAAAAACCATCTTGATCTCAAGTGCCGAAACATGGAAGGATTTGCCATCTTGGTATTTTCTTCTGTCTAGTATTCATCTCATTCGGTTTCTTCCCCCTGCTCTTTTTAACCTTCCACGACCTTTGGCAAATTTTCTATTTGGGGCCAAAAACAAGGTTTTGCTCGATCAAATTTTGAACGATACAGATCTAGATTTTGTCAAATGGAGCATGGGGCAAATAAGAATTTGGCGCTCAGACTCTAGGCTAGATAAATGTGTTCGGATTCATGGAAGCGCAGATCGAGTCATTCCCCTAAAACTTGGGTCGCGTATCAGGGTTATCCCTGGTGGGCACCATTTTATGATTGTGGATGAGGTTGCCAACGCCCAATCGAGCATCATATCTGAGGTTGCAAGCTTAAACGCGTAAATACCGAAACACACCATCTTTAAATCCTTGGAGGTTTTACATTTGCCGCATGAAATATTCTTTAGCCCTTATTGCAATTTCTCTGATGTTTAGCGCATGCACGAATGAGCCAGAGCGTGTTGTAGAAAGTGAATGGACACCCGAACAACCAAAGCTTGTTGCCTTTTTTTTGGAGGAAAACGATGTCAAATTCAAGCAGAGTGAAGAGAAGTATTACGAAGATGGAGCAATGGAATACAGCGGCTCATATGACATCGAAGGAAATCGACACGGCGAGTGGAAGTACTATTATACCAACGGAAACATTTGGAGCGTCGGTAACTATGCAAATGGAGCCAAAACAGGGGTAAAGCAAGTTTATTGGCCAGAAGGAAAAATGCGATACGAGGGTTTTTTTACTGATGATTTGAAAAGCGGTCACTGGAAGTTTTATGACAAGGATGGCTCACTCATCGAAGAAATGGACTACTAGACCAATCAGCTTATTTGATTTCGGACTATCCCTCAATATCGATTTAGATGCTGGGGTGGACGTTATATTTCGAGTAAATATCCACCTTCGCAACGTTCAATTCATTTAATATATCATGCGGACATTACTAATAACAGGAGGTGCTGGGTTCATTGGTTCTAACCTCGTCACACACATACTTGAAACTCGAGACGATGTTAAGATCATCAATCTTGACGCCCTCACTTATGCGAGTGATTTGAACAATCTTAAAACTATTGCGGATCACCCAAACTACCTGTTTGTTGAGGGTGACATTAGAAACCGAGAACTGGTTGACGGACTTTTTGAAGAGCACGACATTCAAGGCGTAATGCACTTGGCGGCTGAGTCGCACGTGGACAATTCCATCTCTAACCCATCTATATTTATTGAAACCAATGTAAATGGCACGTTCAACCTGGTAGATGCCGCATATAAGCATTGGATGGACAAGCCGTTCGCTTACAAAGCTGGATATGAAAACTGCCGTTTTTTACACGTAAGCACGGATGAGGTATACGGTACACTTGGCGAAACCGGTCTCTTTACAGAAGAAACACCATATGCCCCAAATTCCCCGTACAGCGCTTCGAAAGCGAGCAGCGACCACATTATTCGGAGCTACCATCACACATATGGCCTGAATACGGTTATTACTAACTGCTCCAATAATTACGGGCCCAACCAACACAATGAGAAGCTAATCCCAACTGTGATTCGCAAGGCGCTTCATGGAGAGCATATTCCGATCTATGGCGATGGAAGCAATATTCGAGATTGGCTATATGTGCTCGACCATTGTAAAGGCATCGAGTTGGCATACATGGAAGGAAAAGCTGGGCACTGTTATAATATCGGTGGTCGAAATGAGCGAAACAACAACCAAATTGCGCACACCATTTGCACACTATTGGATGCGCATAAGCCCAAGGATTCAGGAAGCTACAAGGATCAAATACGCTTCGTAGAAGACCGAGCAGGCCATGATTTCAGGTATGCCATCGATGCAACAAAAATTGAAGGTGATTTAGGGTGGAATGCAAAAGAAAATTTTGAATCTGGGATCCTGAAGACAATAGAGTGGTACGCAGCAAAGTACTCAGGCTAACCAATTTCGCTGAATATTGATTCTCCGAAATGGCTCGTTGAATCTTACTTTCGTTACTCGATGATTCCTCCTCAAAAAATTGACGAAATAATGAACGCCGCTCGCATTGACGAGGTAATCGGCGAATTCGTTAATCTAAAAAAATCGGGATCAAGTCTAAAGGGACTGAGTCCTTGGGGCGACGAAAAGACACCATCCTTCATGGTTAGTCCTGCCAAGGGAATCTTCAAAGATTTTAGTTCAGGAAAAGGTGGTAACGTCGTCACGTTCCTGATGGAACATGAGCACTTCAACTACCCTGAAGCGCTTCGATGGCTTGCTCAACGCTACAACATTGAACTTGAAGAGGAAAAGCCAACACCAGAGATGGAGGAAGCGCGCAACGAGCGTGAAAGCCTCTATGTGATTAACGAATTCGCTAGTCAATGGTTTGCTGGTCAACTTTGGGAACAAGAAGAAGGCAAAACCATTGGCCTCAGCTATTTCAAGGAGCGTGGTTTTAATGAAAGCATCATCAAAAAATTTCAGCTTGGCTACAACCCAGATTCCTATCAAGCTTTCACGGATGTTGCTACCGAAAAGGGATACAAGGAAGAGTATCTACTGAGAACAGGATTAGTCAAGCAAAAAAACGAGCGCAAATACGACGGATACAAAGGTCGAGTGATGTTCCCAATTCAAAACCTCAGCGGTCGAACCATTGGTTTTGGAGGTAGAACATTGAAGGCGGATAAGAACATTCCGAAGTACATCAATTCGCCTGAAAGCCCAATCTACGATAAGAGCAATTCGCTGTATGGATTGTATTTCGCCAAAGGAGCGATTTCGAAGGAGGACAATTGTTATTTGGTAGAGGGCTATACCGATGTATTATCCTTTCACCAGAAGCAGATTGAGAATACCGTAGCATCGTCAGGAACAGCATTGACGAAGGATCAAGTCAAACTTATTTCGCGTTACACCCAAAACATCACGCTTGTTTATGATGGCGATAAGGCCGGAATAAAGGCGAGCATGCGTGGCATCGATTTAATTCTCGAACAGGGCATGCATGTAAAGGTGATCATGCTACCAGACGGTCATGATCCAGATTCCTTTAGTAAAGAGCATGATAAGATGGAGGTGCGGGAGTATTTGGAGGCAAGTGCACGCGACTTTATAGGCTTCAAGGCCGACCTCCTTATGGAGGAAGCCAAGGGCGATCCGATTAAAACTAACGATGTAATTCATGCTATGGTAGAGAGCATTGCGCTCATACCCGACACCATTTTACGTTCCATATATATTAGTGAGTGCAGCCGGCTCATGCATGTCGGAGAAACAGCCCTGATAAGCGAGCTGAATAAAGCGCTTCGAAAGCATCACCGCCAAAGCAATCGCTTTAGGGGTAATGACGAAATGGTGGAGCCACCGGTCATTGACACTAACTTTCAGGAAGAACCAAAGCTTACTGAGGATACGGTAGAATATCAAGAGCGTGACCTATTGCGGCTAATGATAAACTATCATGACCAGGTCTTTGCACCAGAATTGCCCACGGAGGAATTTCCGGAACCCGAAGAATTTAACGTACTCGAATTTATTCTAGACGAAATTGAAGGCGACAACATTGTTTTCGAATCTGAAAAATTTAGGTTGTTGTTTGTCGAAATCTCTGTTCGATACGAAGAGAGTGGCTTCGACCAAAATCATTTTATTCAACATCCAAACAGTGACATACAAGGTTTGTTTGTCGACCTCCTCTCCTCTCCTTATAGTCTGGATAATTGGGAGCGAAAAGAGATTATCGTAGAAAGCGAAGAAGACAAAATGCGCAGAGCCGTCATCGAAGGCATCTACGCTTACAAATCAAAGCGCGTGGAACGTATGATCAAGGAAAACCAGCAAATAATGAAAGATCAAATGACGCTCGGCGGTGACGTAGAGGAGCATTTGAAAAAACAAATCAAACTCGAAGAAATCAAACGCGAAATAAATCGCATGCTGGGGAGGACAGTTTTACATTAGACACCATGGAGCAACTACGCGAAATACTAGAAATAGAGCTGTTAGTGTACCGAGATTTTCACCTCTCCGTACTTGATGTGATTATTGTTATTGGACTGTTCATGTTTACATGGATTGGTCTCAAAATCTTCAAGTTGTTTGTCCATCGAGCTATTAAAAAGCGGCAATGGATGGATCGTTCTTCGCTATATGCGTTGCATAAATTGATTTCCTATTTTGCCTACACCTTAACCACAATTATTGCGCTCGAAGCAGTAGGGATCGACCTTACAGTGATCATGGCAGGATCGGCCGCATTGCTTGTTGGCCTTGGTTTAGGTGTGCAACAAATCTTTAATGACTTTACTTCCGGAATAATATTACTGTTTGGAGGAACCGTGCGTGTTGGTGACATCGTGGAGTTTAATGACACTGTTGGAAAGGTCATTGAAATTGACTTTAGAACCAGTAAAATCAAAACGAGGGACGACATCACCCTTATCGTTCCAAACAGCAAGTTGGTTTCTGATAACGTCATTAACTGGACAGAAGGCGATAAAAGAACCAGATTTCACATTGATGTTGGCGTAGCCTATGGATCAGACACTGAACTCGTCAAAAACGTTCTATTGGGCGTTGCTGGTAGTGACTCAACAATTAAAGAAGCCGGCCCGATCAGCGTTCAATTCACTGATTTTGGAGACTCTTCGCTAAACTTTCGCCTACTCTTCTGGGCCGAAAACACATGGGAAATCGAATTCATGAAAAGTGAACTGCGCTTCAAAATTGATCACGAGTTTAAGGCCAACAACATTCGCATTCCATTTCCTCAGCGTGACGTGCACATATTTGAACAACCAAAATGAAGCTTCTAATTCCATTTATTTTTTGCGCTGTATCCTCCATTTGCCTTGGTCAGAAAACAAACAACCTCGCTCTTGATGGCAAGGTGATCGATCACGAAGCCCATGCGATTGTGAACGCAAGTGTTGAACTGATTGATGAAGACGGTAAAAGAATTTGGGCCCAAAAGACAGACCGTGACGGTTCATTTAAAGTATATATAGACTTCGAGCATAAATATGAACTTGTTTTCTCCAATCTCGGATGTCAATCTAAATCCCTCTTAATCAACACGTTTGGCGTAAGCTGTGGAGGTCAAGAATGGGGGTATGAATATGGAGGGTTTAACGTTAAGCTTGAACAATCCAAAGTACCGACCCAAACAATTCGAGTGGCAGAAATCTACTACGACCCAAACATCCAAAACTTCGATTTCCGATTATTACAGCATTAAAAAGGCAACCAATCGATCACCTTTTCTAAGGTCTATATGCTCTTTGGTCAATGCGTAATCTGCACCTTCTCCAATTTCACAATCCCTCCATTCGCATCGGTAATCTGCAAGAGATATGTTCCTGCGGGCAATTCACTCAAATCAATGGAGGCGGATGTCGTTTGTTCCTTTTGTTGCAACACAGTCTTAGCGTTCACGTCATACAACGTTGCATCCCATGTTCCATCGAGCGTGGTTTTGACTGTTAGGTAATCCGAAGTTGGATTTGGGAAAACTTCCATTGAGTTTGCCGCTGATTCATTCACTCCTACGGGCCATGTCGGCACCGCCAACAAGTAAGATATGTTAGAATCTGGGTTTCCGAGTGAATCAAAGTCAATTTGAGCCACAAACAAATCTGCGGAGGCGTTATCTGACCACCACTTGTAAGAACCATCTGTTGCCGTATCGTAGTTCACCGAGTCAAGGAATGTTAGCATCAAAGGAGTATATGGCCTCCATTCGCCGTTAAAAAAGCAGTCTCCTGAAGACCTAATTTTCGCCACGGTCTTTTGCCTTATGCAGTTGTACGAACCCTGTGGAAGTTGCACCTCGCCCCAAGCATCAATTTCATTATAGAACGAAAACGAAATTTTTGCTCTTAGAGAGTCAACAAAAGGATGTGGCCCAATGCTGTCAAGGTCGACTCCCCAATAATTACTCTGAACTTGTGTGAACAAGTCCGACTCAAATGTTGTTCCCATTGTGGCTGGAAATTGCATGAATCGCCACTTACCGTCTAATTCACCGGGAACAGGATTTCCTATGCTGTCGTATTCAACAATTCCAACGATATCAAGATACGTGCTGGTCTGCTTAAAGAATAGATGGATGCTATCCTCCTCAAGGTCGTTTCCAACAAAATCTGCATCTGGATACATCGAACTTAATGGCGCCGTTGAAGGGTCTTCTAAGAAAATTCCATCTGGCTTTTGTTCTTCTAAATTGGTAAAATCCCAGACTTGGTTTCCAACTGCGCTGCCTAAGTCAAGAAAAGCTGCATGGGTGGTGTCTTCCCCCATTATGACAGTATCTCCTAAGGTTGCAATATAGGTGCTGTTCACCGTTACCTGAGCAACAGCTGAAATCGACATCAAGTTGATCGCTAATAATATTGCTTTTTTCATAATCCGTTCATTTTTAGTGTACTAAATCTAATCCGTTTTTTGTCTTTTGTACGTCCCTCACAGTTCTACTTTTGCCCAAACGAATGTGAACTATGAAAGATTTTTTAAAAGAACTTGGACTAAATGAGGTCAATGAAGGAACATCCACGGGACAGCAATGGCTACACTCAGATGGAACCGTCTTTGAATCATTCTCGCCTACAGACGGAAAAAAGATAGGTGAGGTAAAGGGGAGTTCAAATGACAATTATCAGGCAGTAGTTGCACAAGCGGTAAAAGCATTTCCTGAATGGCGTATGTGGCCGGCCCCATTACGTGGCGAAGTAGTGCGCCAAATAGGTGAAGCACTGCGAGAAAAAAAGGACGCATTAGGTAAACTGGTGAGTTATGAAATGGGCAAGAGCCTACAAGAAGGCCTAGGCGAAGTTCAAGAGATGATCGACATATGTGACTTTGCCGTTGGTTTGTCACGTCAGCTACACGGTTTGACCATGCACAGCGAACGTCCTAAGCATAGAATGTATGAGCAGTATCATCCACTGGGGGTTGTAGGAATTATTTCGGCATTCAACTTTCCGGTTGCCGTTTGGGCATGGAATAGTATGATGGCTTGGGTTTGTGGCGATGTTTGCGTCTGGAAGCCTTCAGAAAAGGTTCCATTATGTGCGGTGGCCTGTATGAATATTGTAGCTGAAGTTTTTGAACGAAATAATGTTCCAGAAGGAGTGAATGGCCTCGTAGTCGGCGATTACAAGATCGGTGAATTGATGACAAGTGATTCACGCGTGCCGTTGATCTCCGCCACCGGATCGATTCGAATGGGTAAAAAAGTTGGTGAGGCCGTCGGTAAACGACTCGCTAAATCTATCCTTGAATTAGGAGGAAACAACGCAATCATCATTAGTGAGGATGCCGATTTCAAAATCGCCATTCCAGGAATCGTTTTTGGCGCCGTTGGAACATGTGGTCAGCGTTGCACATCTACACGCAGACTGATTATACATGAGTCTATGTATGATAAAGTGAAGGACACGTTGGTGAAGGCATACGGACAACTTCGCATCGGAGATCCACTGGATTCAAACAACCACGTTGGGCCACTCATCGATACAGACGCTGTTGCCACATATTCGGCGGCACTTGAAACTGTGAAATCATCTGGAGGCAACCTTCTCGTCGCAGGCGGCGTGCTTGATGGCCCTGGGTATGAAAGCGGATGTTACGTTAAGCCAGCGATTGCTGAAGCGCAGAATAGCTGGGAAATTGTACAAGAAGAGACGTTTGCACCCATTCTATATTTAATGAAATACAAGACGTTTGATGAAGCCTTGGCTCTTCAGAATGGTGTGCGACAAGGGTTGAGTTCTGCTATCATGACCAACAACATGCGCGAAAGCGAAGTTTTCTTGAGTCATCAAGGATCAGATTGTGGAATCGCAAACGTGAATATTGGAACAAGCGGTGCAGAAATCGGCGGTGCTTTTGGCGGCGAAAAAGAGACGGGCGGTGGACGTGAAAGTGGATCGGATGCTTGGAAAGCATACATGAGACGACAAACGAACACGATCAATTGGGGCACTGAATTGCCCTTGGCTCAAGGAATCAAATTCGATCTATAGTACGGCCAAATCCGCATGAGACACGTTTAGAATCGGTGAGCCAATTTTAGCGTTTTCCGTGACGAAAACGACAAGTGCATAATTGCTCAACTCACCCTCTAGATTGTCTAGAGATAGGGTAAGGCTCGTCACATTGGAGTTGTTGTTTAGCTGTACTTCCATCCCGTCAAAAGGTGTGATCACCTAACGAATAACGTTGGTATGTTCAAATCCTTCAATGTACTTGCCTTGACCATAATATGGGTGGTTCTCATCATTGTCACCATAGTTACGTTGGTCATATCCTGACCCCTCACCCACGACCGTCTTCTCTATAAGGATGACGTTCAGTGCAACATTGTCTCCTAAGATCTCTTCTGAAAAATCCATTTCAACATCGATTTCAATGACGTCCTGTTCAATTGCCATGTCCACCTCGATTCCAAGTTCGGCTTCTTGATGACGGCGTCCTTCCAATATTTCATTCATTCGATCCACACCATAATAAACGGCGCTGCCATCATTGTTGGTGCGATGAACCAATGCTAAGGGCGTGTATATGGTCTTATTTACTTGATCAATTAAATACTGAGTATATGGATGATGGAGTGGGCCATACAAGTAATGTGTCATGTGAAAACCATCGGATTGTGCTGCCTCGATAGTCTCAATTTCATGATGAGCAAGGGGGCATGCGCCACAAGAAACACTGGTAAATGGCTCAATTAAAAACGCGCGATCAAACCCTGAGGTGTCTTCGATAACGATACCATCCATTGGGTGCACGAACTCAATTGGCTCCTTGTTACAGCCTAAGGCCATAAATAGTGAAAGGAGGGTTGAATAAAGAATTGCCTTTTTCATAGAAGGTTTAGAAGAATGAAGTTTCTGATTCTTACAAGCTGACGTTGTAAAGTTCTCGCAAGCACAGAAGTTTTATTTTATCTCAAATTAAACAGTTTCAATTCTACGATTGTTTACTTCGCATAAATGGAATGGCCCAAATACATTGGTACGATCATCTTAGCGTTCGCTTCAATGGAAGGTATCGCATGGGCCATGCATAAATTTGTCATGCACGGAGTGGGATGGACGCTTCACCGCGATCACCATGAGCCAAGTAAAAAGAAAGTGGAACGAAACGATCTCTACTTGTTCATTTTCGCAATTCCCTCCTGGTTATTGATAATGTTTGGCTCCATGAATGGTATGAATCTCCTGGTTTCGATTGGAGTTGGCATTCTCCTCTATGGCTTTTGTTACTTCATCGTTCATGATGTAATCATCCACCAACGATTTCCTTACCTGAGGCGGCAAAATAACTTTTACATTCGGGCCATTCGCAAGGCACACAAAATACACCATAAGCACATCGATCGTTTTGATGGAGAATGTTTTGGCATGTTGATCGTTCCATGGAAGTATTATCGTGAGGCCTTAAAAAAACCCTCTTAGATCATCCCGTTCCCAGACCAATACCACTATCTGATCATCAACGCCCTGATCGTCGCCTACCCACTCGCTCAGAGTTACGAAAGAAGGCTCCGATTTTTGCGAAATTGGAGAGCGATTTTTGCATCTACCGCAATTGTTGGTTCCATATTCTTGATGTGGGACGAACTCTTCACCGCACTCGAAGTTTGGGGGTTTAATGAACGCTACTTAAGCGGCTTTTACCTGGGAAGGTTGCCAATTGAGGAATACGGATTTTTCATTACCGTTCCGTTCGCATGCCTATTCATACATGAGGTCCTCCGGTATTTTGTGCCTAGAGATATTCTTTTTCCATATCGACATGCACTCACCTGGTTCTTTCTTATTCTCACTGGCGTTCTCGGCATTTATTTCTACCCTAGGATCTACTCATCAAGCGTGTTTTTTCTTTGTGCTCTGCTCCTTGTTTTACAACTGCTCATTTTCAGATCAAACTGGCTGGGGCGGTTTTATTTAACCTACATCGTTTGTATGATTCCATTCACTGTTCTCAATGGCTGGTTGACAGGTGCATTCACCGAAGAGCCCATAGTTTGGTACAACAACTTTGAAAACGCCAATCTTCGACTTGGCACAATTCCGATTGAAGATGCCTTCTATCAATTGGCATACTTAATGCTTATTGTATGGATATATGAACGAAATAAGCTTCAAAGGCATTCAGAAAATTCTATCAATTGAGAACTTCACTACCTTTGTTGCTTCGAAAACTTGCCATCCTATGAAGTATGTGATTGTAATTATTGCCCTTGTTGCCAGTTTAGCTGGATTTGCCCAGGACACTACCATGGTTTTTAGATCATCTAATGTGAATTTAAACTTGCGCGGTGAGAATACGCAGAAGCAATTGGATGACCCTATTACAATTCGAGTCGACTTAGAGAACAAAACGCTCACTATTGAGTCGACAATGCCAGAGATCAAAGAATTGTTTCGAAATCAAATGACACAACCAATTACCCAAACCATGGGCGAACTTGGTGATGAATTCAGCCTGACAATTGACAAGAATATTTTCGCTCACTTTTATCTTGATGACCGTAAATTAGTCATGTTTACAAGAAACGACATTCACCCTTTAAAGTGGGGAATCATGCTGAAAGAGGTAAAAGAAGAGATGCCCGAGACTTCGGCCGAGTAGTTATCCCCAGCCCATAATTACGGGAAAATACACCGTGACGAAACCTGTCACCCAACCCAAATATATTTGTTTGAGGTTATGTGATTCTAGGATATATCTGGCGCTACCAACCAATCCGCTAGCAATAATCCCAAAGACTACAAAGTTGATAAGTGGCAAATCATACAATTGAGCCATGCCATAGATCGAGGCGGTAATACCACCCATTCCCACCATATGTATACTAATCTTGGTGAAGAAATTAAAGACAAGTGCAAGAGCTACCGCAACGCTGCTTCCCAGAAAAAGTGAATAAATGATTGTGGGCATGTAAATGTCACGGAGTAGCCAGTAATTTGTCAAATAGAAGAATAAGGCAAATGTGAAAGGAACGATTCGATCTTCTCGTGTCTCAAGCTGGATCGAGCTCACCATATTCTTCCATCTTAAAAACAAGGTAAACAGGAATGGGATGATCGCCGTATTAATAAAAATCCAACTGACTAAAAAAATCTGTTTATCGAATGGCGTGGTACTAGCAATAAATCCATTCAGCGCAAAAACGATGACCAATCCTGATGTTGGCAGGAAAATCGGATGAAAAATATAGGATAAAATTTGGGCAGCAATTCTCATAACTCCTTTCTTAACCTGGCTACTGGAATATCTAGTTGCTCGCGATATTTAGCAACCGTTCTTCTGGCAATATTGTATCCCTTACCCTTCAATTCTTTGGCAAGATTTTCATCCGTCCAAGGCTTGCGTTTGTCCTCAGAAACTATGAGATCTTGCAATATTTTTTTCACTTCCCTTGTGCTAACCTCTTCTCCATCGTCATTAGTTAAGGACTCGGAAAAGAAATATTTCACGGAAAACGTTCCAAATGACGTTTGAATGTATTTGCTATTCGAAACACGACTAATGGTACTGATATCCATATGTATAATGTCGGCAATATCCTTCAATATCATGGGCCGCAACTTAGTTTCGTCTCCAGTTTTGAAGTACTCAATTTGATAGTCAACTATTGCTTGCATAGAGCGTGTAAGCGTATCATGTCTTTGTCTAATCGCATCAACAAACCACTTTGCACTATCCAATTTTTGCTTTACAAAAGTCATCGCGTCTCTTTGTGCCTTAGTCGGCGCTCCCTTGATTCGAGCAAAGTCATCGAGCATATCCATGTACTTTCTACTGATCCGTAAATCAGGAACATTTCTGCCGTTCAGAATTACGCGCAATTCATCTCCTTCACTTACCAATTGAAAATCGGGCACGACTTGCTCCACAGGACGAGCAGACTCATTCATAGAGTTGCCGGGTTTCGGATTCAAGTTCACTATCTCCTCAATGGCATCCTTCAAGTCGTCATCATCTATTTCCAGGCGACTGGTGATTTTGCTAAAATGCTTCTTCACAAATTCATCGTAGAATTTTTCAAGAATTACTGTCGCGGTCTTCACCGTAACCGAGTTAGGCCGTCTTTTTATTTGAAGCAAAAGACATTCCTGCAGATCGCGGGCACCGATACCCGCCGGCTCCATGTTGTGGATTTGCTTTTGCAATAGCCCTTCAACCTCCTCTTCGGATGTCATTAAGCCTTGTGTGAATGCTAGATCATCTACAATTGCACTGATCTCCCTCCGCAAATAACCGCTATCATCTAGGCTCCCAACCAGGTGTTGACATATGAACAACTGATTTTCAGGCATTTTTCGCAGCTGCAATTGCGCAATAAGTCGATCGTGAAAAGTGGCGGCCGAACCAAAAGGCACGCTCTTCTCCTCGTCGTCCTTGCTGTAATTATTGGCCTCGTACTTGTATGCCGGTGTCTCGTCATCATCGGTGTAGTCGCTGAAGTCGAATTCTTGTTCCGATTGACTCAGTTCGTCTCCGAGTTGATCGTCAGATTCAGAATCGTACTCGGATTCTTCCTTTTCGCGCCCTTCCTCAAGAGCCGGATTAACTTCAATCTCCTCTTTCACTCGAGCCTCCATGGCTTGCGTTGGCAACTGAAGCATTTTCATCAGTTGAATCTGCTGGGGACTCAACTTTTGAAGAAGTTTTTGCTCTAATGATTGCTTCATTGCCATGCCCGAAAAATAGGAATTGCGGGGGTTAGAAATCGTAAAAAGTGAATCAAATAGCCCTCCTAACCGAAAAGACTTGAGCATATTTCCAATACAATCCATCATTCTCAACCACTTCTGCATCTTTTATAGCTTTGGTAAAATGCTCTGATTATGAAGTTTCCTTCGCTCATGCTGCTCTTGGCAATCTCGCTGTATTCTTTTATCCCTGATCCAGAAACTAGTATTGAATCAATAAAACTTCATAATGGAGGAAGTCCTATGTATGTGTATTACATCAAGGGTGAAGACGGCGCTATGGTCTTGGATAAACTTCTTGAAATGGCCAACAAAAAACGCAAGACAAACGCACACTACTCGATTCGAAAACTCACCGTTCCGGGAATCGAAAAACCGATCAAGCTAAGTATAAATAATGGCGTTCGAATTATCGAAAACGAATGTTTCTCAGGTTTTCGCACGTTCACATCCACCAAGAAACGCAAGGAGATAATCGCGAATATGACGGAAAAAGATTCCCGTTCGATTATGATTTATGTAAACGAAAACAGGTTGAAGTACACCCCGGCAATCGGCTCGGAAGCTGAGAATGAAGCGATGCAGCTTTACTTTGATTCCTTAATTAGTTCGGACTAAAAGTCTGCACTTTTTGGTGTGCGGGGAAAGGGGATTACGTCTCGGATATTGTTCATGCCCGTAACGAACGAAACCAACCGTTCGAACCCGAGGCCATAGCCGCTGTGCACACACGTTCCGAACTTTCGAGTCTCTAGATACCACCAGAGCGATTCTTCTTCAATTCCGAATTCTTCAATCTTACTTTTCAATACATCGTAACGCTCTTCACGCTGCGATCCGCCTACAATTTCTCCAATTCCTGGAAAAAGAATATCCATTGCTCGCACCGTTTTGCCATCTTCATTGAGTCGCATGTAGAATGCCTTTATCGACGCTGGATAATCGTATAAAATTACCGGTTTCCCAAAGTGCTTCTCCACCAAAAAGCGCTCGTGCTCACTTTGAAGATCCGCGCCCCACTCCTCAATCAAATACTTGAATTTCTTTTTCTTGTTTGGTTTTGAGTTCCTTAATATTTCAATCGCCTCAGTATAGCTACAACGGACGAAATCGTTGTTCGCGACAAACTCCAACTTCTCCAACAGTGGTATTGTACGCTTGTCCTGAGGAAGCTGCTTTTCCTCATTTGCCTGTCTATCAGCTAATAATTGAAGATCCTCGCGGCAATGCTCCAAGGTATATTGGATTACATACTTCAAGTTGTCTTCAGCCAACTGCATATTGTCTTGCAAATCATTGAACGCAACCTCAGGTTCAATCATCCAAAACTCAGCAAGGTGTCTTGTTGTATTCGAATTTTCAGCTCGAAACGTAGGGCCAAACGTGTATATCTTGCTTAATCCTAAGGCAAAGAGCTCACCTTCCAGCTGACCCGAAACGGTCAAGTTTGTCTCTTTTCCGAAAAAGTCTTCCTTCCAATCCACTTCACCTGATTCGGTTTTTGGAGGGGAAGCAGGGTCCAAGGTTGACACACGGAACATTTCTCCCGCCCCTTCAGCATCAGAGCCTGTGACAATGGGTGTATGCACCTGAAAAAAACCATTGTCGTTGAAATACTTATGTGTTGCAAATTGTAGCGCGTGACGGATGCGAAAAACTGCCCCGAAGGTTTGGGTTCGCGGACGCAAGTGGGCGATTTCTCGGAGAAATTCCAAAGAATGCTTTTTAGGCTGCAAAGGAAACTCCTCTGGATTTGCGTCGCCTAATATCTCGATGTTTTGGACCACCATTTCGATGCGCTGTCCACCACCTTGTGATTCGATAATTTCTCCTTCAACTTTAACACAAGCGCCTGTCGTGATTCGTTTTAAGAGGGACTCATCTGTTTCTTCAAAATTTACAACTGCTTGTAAATTCTGGGCGCAACTGCCATCATTAATCGCAACAAAGCGATTACTTCTAAATGTGCGCACCCAGCCCTGAATGATAACGCGTGAACCTATTGGCTCGTTTGCAACTAACTCCTTGATATTCATATCCAATCTAATTGAAGGCTGCAAAGGAAAGAAGTATGATCGAAAATTGGCAGCTTATTTCACCTTGGATAACCAAAGTCTTGTAACCGTGCGTTGATCGGAATTCAAGGTTTGGGAAAAATATGCCGCAAGGCTCGTGTCAGAGGTGATTTCGAACGGCATTTCAAAAGAGGCATTGGGCGGTTGTTTATTCGTGTCAAACGCATCGAAGGCAACGAAGGATGTGTCGGTTGAGCCATAGTTTGAGGAATTCACTTGATTGGTCACCACACCACTATAATTGACATACTTCAGAATGAAGGATGTGTCGGCTCCACACTCGATCAGCAAATCATAATAGTAGGTTGGGCGTGTGTTCAAATAAGTCGTGTCCAAGGAGTCTACATGTGTCTCGACCCACACTGAATCGCTCTGCCAATGCCCAACAAGGCTTTCGTCAACTTCACAAAAGCGCACATGCTTCGGCACGGGATCTTTGATGTCCACTATCTTCTCGCAGCCTACAAGCGCCACCAGAATTATTATTGGAAAAAACTTCTTCATCGGGTATATGGATCGCAACTGGTCAATGAATCTAACGCCATTCTTATTGATGCGACAAACGTAAATATATACGCTTTGGTATCCTGCCAATTCTCGGTTTTATAGCTCAGAAATGCGCCGTAATTGATGAGAGTCGCAAATCGCAGAACTCAAATTGAGTTCCAATGCACTTTTTACCATTAACCTTGCTCATGGATTGGATAGAAATTGGTCTGGTTGGATTGTTTATTGCCGCTTTTTTGTCCGCAACAATAATTCCGTTTAGTTCAGAATTATTGTTTCTAGCGTTTTTATCATCTGGATTCCCCCTTCTTTCTTGTGTAATTGTAGCCAGCGCAGGAAACACCCTTGGTGGAATGTCAAGCTATGGATTAGGGCGTCTCGGAAATCATGAAAAAATTCTCAAATACGCTGGTGTTTCTTCCAATTCTACACGACGTTGGGATGGCGCTGCCAAGCGCTATGGCTCTGTTCTAGCACTACTTTGCTGGACTCCTATATTCGGAGATATTATCGCTGTTTCGCTCGGATTATTCAAGACCCCCTTTGTGCCTGTTTTGGGATTTATGACCGTTGGAAAAACTGCGAGATATGCAGTGATCGCGATAATTCATTTAAAATTAGCAGCCTAAGGCCCTGATACTGCGTGTCTTTGTCTCTTGTCTTAATTGGGATCTCTTACCTTGGGTACTAAATATTCACTTTCTGGACTTCTGTTCATCTTGGCTGTGGCGTTCACAACCAGCAACACTTATGCGCAAAATAGGTATTGGGTTGCGGACGTAGCTGCAGATTGGAGCAGCGATAATTGGTCAGGCAGTTCGAATGGTGCTCCAGATGGAGGCGGGCCTCCGATTTTAACTGAGAGCACAATCCCTCACGACAACTGGGACCACCTACAACTATAACTCCTACTCGAATTGGGAAGCAGACTTGGTATTTGTGGGACCAAGAAACCGAACAGACTATTCTGACTACGGCGGAACACTCTATTTTGAAAAAACGGGAGCTGTTGATGAGCAGGGAGCAGGAGGAAATACCATCGCAGATACAGCCACGCTTGTTAATACAGGATCTGGATATATGATGTGGGGAAACTCGGCAGCAGATTCCTTTATGGTTCGGTTAAATCTTACCAACTCTGGCACAAGAGGAATCTATGTGGGTAATAATCAGCCCAACCACTATGTTGGTGGAGATATTATTGGAACAAACACAGGAACAGGAACAAGCACATGGATATACGTGGTGAACGGAGCCACGTCTACGATGGCCATTGACGGTGATGTTTTCTTATCAAACACTAGCAGCGCAACCACTACCCAAATTGGGATGGCCTTGGGTGGAGACGCCACGATTGGTGGTGACTTAACTATGCTCAACTACGGGCCCGGCGCCACAGCATATGGTTACACCTCTAATAGTGCATCGGCATCGATTACGGTGGGTGGTGTTACACGGATAGAAAATGGGGGCAGCGGAACCACCCATCGATCTTACTTAGGAAGCAGTGGAGATTTTGCGGTAGGTGACTCGCTATATTTATTAAACAGCAGCAGCGCCAGTAACTCTCAAATTTACGTTGCAAACGCTGCGTCTAGCCTTGGCACTATCGCTGGCGACATTGTGGTTGAATCTTCAGATGCTGCATGTGACGGCGTCTACTTTGGTTCAAGCAATGGTACAAGCACATTAGCGGCAGGGCAGACCGTTACTGTTGGTCCTAATGGATTTGTTGCTGGAACGCTTTACTTCAGAAACTTCACACAAACTGGGCCTACAAATCAAAGCCTGACACTGACTGGAACGTCAACCTTTAATAACTATAGTTCAAGTTGGGGTGGGAATGTCACATTCACTTCACCACGATTCTACACATACAATACCGACTACGACGGAACAGCATATTTTGAAAAAACCGGGTCCGGCAGCGATGCTTCCGCTGGCCTGAACAGAATCACGGGAAACGCTGAACTCGTTAATAATGGTTCTGGTTATTTCATGATGGGAAATGGTGCTGCCGATTCACTTCTCAGCAATGCCATTTTCACCAATAGTGGAACCAACTACATGTATTTCGCCAATAGCACCGCTGGCAACTACATCGGTGGCGATTTAGGCATTACCCAGTCGACAACCGGAACCAATACGTATTTCTACTTGGCAAATGGCGGAAACTCGTCACTGCAAGTGGATGGAAATACTACAATAACCGATAGCTCTACCGCATCCAATCCACGGCTCTATATTGGAAATAGCGGCGATATCGATTTCAATGGAACTCTCGACTATTCCAATACCGCAAGCGGAACGAATTCTTATTCCTACATCGCCACAAATGGCGCATCAACAGTTACCATTGACGGCGTGGCAAACTTTAATCAATTCAATACCGGAGCCACAACCCATTATTTATACATCGGCAACAACGGCGATGTAACGTTTGGCGACAGTTTATACGTACGCAACAACAATTCTGCTACGAACAGCACAGTCTATCTTAACAATGGTTCAACGAGTGCGAACACCTATAACGGACACATCATAATAGAGTCTTATAATGCTACTGGTGACGGAATCTCCTTTGGTAGTGGCGCTGGATTGGGCACACTTACAGCCGGCAATACGGTCTCTGTAGGGCCAAATGGCTTTAGCGCGGGAACTCTTTACTTCCGAAACTTTGATCAGCAGGGTGGCACGGTCCAAAGCATTAGCCTGACCGGAACAACGAATATTTTCAGCATCTATGACTCTGAATGGGATGGCGACTTAGATTTTGACGCACCGAGAACATACACCAACTATAGCACATATAACGGCGACTTCGACTTCGAAAAAACGGGAGCGTCTAACGATGCGTCAACGGGTGGTAATACATACAACGGCGACGTCATTTTTACGAATAACGGAACCGGATATCAAATGATTCCGAACAACATTGCTGATGACTATAATGGAGATGTGTCATTTATTAAACCCTCAACAGGCTTAATGTATCCATCCTATTCCTCTAACTCTACATATGCTGGGGATATCAACTTTGATGCGAACACATCTATCAGCTTAGGAGCAAGTACAGGAGTCATAGAAATGGATGGCACTGGCCCACAGAGCATAAACGACTTGGGCACAAGCACAACCCCATTGTTTAGACGATTTGAGATCAATAACTCAGCAGATTCGGTCACACTGAATATGCCTATTGAGATACAAACCACAGTCACTTTCACTGATGGGATATTGAATACGGACACCATTAATATTCTTAGGATTCGTGACAACGCAACCGCCACGGGCGCCTCAGACGCATCTTTTGTTTATGGGTATGTTCGAAAAGCTGGCAATGATGCTTTCGCGTTCCCTGTGGGAGACTCGATCTACCGTCCCATTTCAATTTCAAATCCATCGAGTAGTGCGGCGGTTTTCCGAGCAACATACAATTACGAAAACCCTGCGCCCACATACGCATATGGATTGAACGATGCGCCAATTGATCACCATAGTACGCGCGAATATTGGATGTTGGATCGCCTAAACACAACAAGCACTGTCAACGTTACGCTCACATGGAATGTTAACAGTGGAGGTGTCGATGACCTTGACGATCTGCTGGTCGCAAGATGGGATGGAGACTCTTGGACAAGTGAAGGAAATGGCGGGACCACTGGCAATACCACAACTGGAACCATTGTAACTTCTGCTGCCGTCACGAGCTTTAGCCCATTTACATTAGCCTCTTCAACAACCAACAATCCGCTGCCGGTGGAGCTTCTAGAATTCATGGCTGCTTCACTTGACGATGTCGTTGAAGTGGATTGGGCAACTGCCTCCGAAACAAACAATGACTATTTTACGGTGGAGCGTGGAATTGACGCTGTCAATTTTGAACCGCTAGCGGATATCCTTGGAGCCGGAAATTCAGTCTCTCGACGCGGATATGATTGGGTTGACAAAAATCCATTAGTGGGCATTTCATATTACCGGTTGAAACAAACAGATTTTGACGGCTCTGCATCTTACAGCAATATTGATGCTGTGTTTCGAACCGCCTCCCAAGAAATGAAAATTTATGTAGCCGAAAACTCCATCGAATTTTTGGCTGAGAATGAGGGAACTGAATCATTGAGCATAATCGTGCGAGATGCTTCTGGAAAATTAATTCATCAAGAATTATGGAATAAGTCCTATTATCAGCACATACATTCAATTGATCAATCTGTGACGGATGCGGCGGGTGTATACTTGATAAGTGTTGAAGGAATTACCACACAGTTCACACAGACCGTCTTTATTCCCTAGTCGACTATTCGACCATAACTTCTTCCAATAGCCCAATAGCTTTTTCGAGTGTATTCACGTTGGTAAACACCATGCTAAGTCGATCATTTCGCTCGCGCATTGCCACCTTGTTCGCATTGAGTTGAACATACATGATGATCTTTTCAAACTTTGGAGACTGGTAAAAGGAAGATTTTTGATCGGCAACGAAGTATCCAATGACCTTCTTTTGCTTGAACACGACCTTTTCCATTCCCATGCCCTTTCCAGCCCAAATCATTCTCTTCGATTCCAATAATCGATGTACCGCAGGCGGAATTGCCCCAAATCGGTCGATTAAATTTTCTTCAAATTCTGTCAAGGCTTGGGAGTCATTCACGTCGGCAAGAGAACGATATACAGTCATTCTTTCTGTGACATTGTTGATGTAATCGTCGGGAATATGCACTTCAAGATCCGTTTCTAGCTGGCAATCGCTCACATATTCTTTGTTTTTATCCTCGGCGAATAGCGTTTTAAACTCATTCTCCTTCAGCTCTGCAATCGCCTCTTCCAATATCTTCTGATAGGTATCGTATCCGATATCCGAAATGAATCCACTTTGCTCGCCTCCTAGTAGGTTTCCCGCGCCTCTAATGTCAAGATCGCGCATAGCAATGTTGATTCCGCTTCCCAAATCGCTAAACTGTTCGATGGCCTGTAAACGCTTTCTGGCCTCGGTTGTTAGCGATGACATTGGTGGACACAATAGGTAACAAAACGCCTTTCGATTCGATCTTCCAACACGGCCTCGCATCTGATGCAGATCGCTTAATCCGAAGTTCTGTGCCTGGTTAATGATAATCGTATTCGCATTTGGAATATCAAGCCCACTTTCAATAATGGTGGTGGAAACCAACACATCGAATTCGCCTTCGATGAATCGAAGCATGATTTCCTCTAGACGTGAACCTTCCATTTGACCATGGGCAAATTCGACTTTCGCATCTGGCGCAATCTTCTCAATCATGGTGCACACCTCCTGTATATTCTGAACACGATTATGAATGAAAAAGATTTGTCCGTCTCTACTCAACTCGGCATAAATCGCATCTCGAATCACCGATTCGTTGAATGTATGCAGCTCTGTTTGAACCGGAAATCTATTTGGTGGTGGAGTATTAATCAAACTCAGGTCACGGGCGCCCATCAACGAAAACTGAAGCGTTCTTGGAATGGGTGTTGCGGTCAGTGTAAGCGTGTCCACATTAACCTTCATGGTCTTGAGCTTATCCTTTACCCCTACCCCAAATTTTTGCTCTTCGTCAATAATCAGCAGCCCTAAGTCTGCAAATTTTATGTCTTTACTTACAATTCGATGCGTTCCAATGAGGATATCGACCTTGCCCTCTGCAAGTTGCTTTAAAGTCTCCTTTATCTGGGCACTTGATCTAAATCGATTGACGTAGTCAACTTTGACCGGAAAGTCCTCTAGACGCTTGCTGAAGGTTTTAAAATGCTGTAATGTCAGAATTGTTGTTGGTGCCAGAATCGCGACTTGCTTGCCGTCCGTTGCTGCCTTAAACGCCGCTCGAATCGCAATTTCCGTTTTTCCAAATCCCACATCACCACAAACAAGCCGATCCATGGGCCAAGTCTGCTCCATGTCGCGTTTCACCGCGTTTGTCGCTTTTTCCTGATCGGGTGTGTCTTCGTAAATAAAAGAAGACTCCAACTCTGTCTGCAGATATGTATCTGGAGTAAAGGCAAAACCATCCTTCAATTTTCGCTCGGCATATAGCTTAATCAAGTCGTAGGCAATCTCCTTTACCTTCTTCTTTGTCTTGTTCTTTAGATTGGCCCAAGCTTGGGTACCAAGCTTGTTGATTTTTGGAGTGGTTCCGTCTTTGCCTACATACCTTGAGATTCGATGCAAAGAGTGAATGCTCACATAAAGCGTGTCACCCCCAGCATAGATAAGTCGAATTGCCTCCTGCATCTGACCATTGACTTCAATTTTTTGAATGCCACTGTACTCTCCAACTCCGTGATCGATATGAACAACAAAGTCTCCTGGCTTCAAGTTTGTTAGCTCATTAATCGTGATCTGCCTTTCAGCTTCGGCAAAGCCTTCTTTTAATCGATAGCGGTGATATCGCTCGAAAATCTGATGATCCGTATAGCAAACAAGCTTGAGGTCGTGATCAATAAAACCCTCGTGAATGGCAGTATTAACGCCCTCAAATTCAATCGTTTCAGATCCAGGTCTATTCTCGAGAATGTCATCGAAAATTTGATGAAGTCGATTGATTTGTTTCGGATTGGAGGCGAAGATGTAGCTCGAAAACCCATTCTTTTTGTGATTGCCCAAATCGTTCATGAGCATGTCAAAGTTCTTACTAAAGGGAACCTGTGGCGTTTGGTTAAACTGGATTTCCACATCGGGTTTAAAAAGGGAAGGTCGATCAAATTCGACCTGCGTAAACTCTTGTAGCTGATCTAGATAATCGTGCTCTTGAACGAACAATTCTTTGGCAGGGAGCTGCGATGTGGCGTTACTCTCTTCATAAAGTCGTTCGGCCTTTTCAAACTCACTTGCCATGCGTTCTTGAACAAACTCAAAGTTCTTTATCCAAACCGCGGCATTCGATGGAAGAAACTCTAAGATAGATTGGCGCACTTCCTTGGCTGCCTGTTTTTGAACGTCAGGAATGATGGTAATATGAGCGTGATCCTTTACGCTCAGCTGAGTGACTGGATCGAATGTACGTAGACTTTCAACCTCGTCCCCAAAAAGCTCTACTCGAAAAGGTCGATCATTAGAGAAGCTCCAGATATCTACAATTCCACCTCTAATCGCGTATTGGCCAGGTTGATATACAAAATCGGTCCGTTCAAATTCCAAGTCCTGAAGTATGTCGTTTACAAACTCCTGATCCAGCTGATCGCCCGTGTGAATGGCCAAGGTGTTCTTGACAAGGTTCTGCTTAGTTACTACCTTTTCTGACAACGATTCACAATAAGCGACAACTATAAAGTTCCGCTTTCGAGTGGTTATGGCATTGAGCACTTCGGCACGCATGAGCGCACTTTCACTCTCTTTCTTTTTGGGATTTAACTCCATTTCTTCCTCGCTGAGCGCATAAGGAACACGGCCAGAATGCGGGAAAAAGAATACGCGGTTTGGGGTGACCAAATTCTGAAGGTCGTTGTAGAAAAACGCGGCCTCTTCACGATCATTGAAAACGACGAAGTGATGCACGTCGCTCTTTCTAAAGGCTGCGGACAATACAAAGCTTAAGGCAGAACCGGCAACTCCTTTGATTCGATGTCGAATGGGCGTAGCAAGGTCAGGTCCAAAATCAAATTCCTCGATCCTTGAACTTTTCTCAAACAGCTTTTTAAGGTCATCTATTCCCACAATTCAATCCTGAAACGAAAGTCGCAGAAATTTGCAAATCATTTCCATCTAATCCAATATCAAACAGCAATTGTAAAATCTAGACCTCTCCTCGATTGCTATTCAGAGTGAAAAAAGCTATCTGTCGATCATAAATACCCTTTGAACGAATCCCATTATTTCTTGATGAATTCGCACAATACATTCGCTCTATTAAAACAATATGTTTGCATAAGTGAACTATTTACATTAGCGGTCGTATAGTCCGCAGACTCTTATAATGAAATCCCTCATTTCTACTTTGATCATTTGCCTGTTGTTTTCGCTAAGCAGCGTGGCACAAACTAAGGGATTCATATATCAAACCGGGTCGGTAATATTGGATCCGAATTCGGATGGGTATACATCCGAAACTACCTCAGGCTTTGCCGGTGACGGACACGATGTGGACGAATTTGAGATAACCATGTTTCCTCTTCCAACGCTAGGTACAGGGGAAGCCTTAGGGGATATATCCAGCGGCCCAAATTGCGGTTTTACAGATCTGGCTGTAGACACCAATGGCAATGCAACCTATTTTGCATTCGACTCCTCAAACCTTATTACTCGATTCAGGCTCGGCGGCTATGCGCCAAATGCAAAGGGATATTCCGTACTTATTGATACCGATGGTAAATTTGGTTCTCAAGACACAAATTCCACAGATGAAAATCCCGGTTTCGAGGTAGCAATTGTGCTTCGCTCGAAAAGTGATGTTTTCATTGCAGATATAGATGGTGCGGATGACTGTTCCGATGTGAAAGAAACCTACTCTCTCAGCTCCCACCATCAGAAATCTATCGCAGGCATTGAAAGTTGCAATGACCCTGATTACTTCTATGATTTTTATGCTCCACTAAGTGATCTAACAACCTATTTTGGAATTACAGCATCCTCAAGTTTGAGGATGGTATCGATCACAAATCCAGAGCGAATCGATGGGAAAGGTTATGGCGAGACACAGCTTGTAAACGATTGTGGATGCGAAGGAAGTGTAGTGTCTGATTGTTCAGAAGACCAGCATCAGGAAAATCGGCGTACTGAGTTTAAGATTACAAAGGCCAAATAGGCTATATTGAGGGCAACGCCTCGTCCATCATTACCGGACTTCCAACATAAAAAGGACACCGCTGGTGAAGCTCAGTTGGTTTAATGTCGAGGATGTTTTGGACGCCGTCGGATCCTTTTCCACCAGCATTTTCTGCCAGAAAACTCATAGGGTTACACTCATAAAGCAATCGCAACTTTCCATTCGGTGAATCCACTGTGGCTGGGTAGACATAGATGCCGCCTTTCAACAAGTTTCTATGGAAATCCGCGACCAAAGAACCTATATACCTACCAGTGTACATGCGTTTCCCATCTTCCTTTCGCTTGTCTTTGCAATGTTGTGCGTAGCGCTTCAGGTTATCGTCAAAGTCATCCAAGTTCACCTCGTTGATCGAATAGACTTTTCCATCAGCTGGAATTTTAACATTCTCACTGATTAGCTGATACGTGCCGCTTTCTGGATCGAGCGTATAGATATGCGTACCGTTTCCTGTGGAAAGCACCATCTGAGTGCTCACACTATAGTTTACATAACCTGCAGCAACTTGATCTCTTCCTGCTTGTAAAAAATCAGCTTCAATCAGTGTTTCTCCACTTTTTGAAACACGCCTATAGATTGCGAATATGGTACCTATTGCCACATTAACATCAATATTTGATGACCCGTCAAGAGGATCAATCATCACCACATATTCACCCTTGAGCGACTCGTCAAACTGAAGTGCATTGTCTTGTTCTTCGCTCGCTAAACCCGCCACTTGGCCCGAGCCTCGAAATGCATGTATAAAGCACTCATCGGCGTAGACATCCAACTTTTGCTGCTCTTCACCCTGAATGTTTTCCGAACCTTTTGCCCCGTAAATATCTGCCCCGAGCCCTGCCCTGCTTACTTCGCTTTGAACAATTTTTGATGCATCTTCAATTGCTGAGAAAAGTTCCACAAGCGCCTCGTTTGCGCCTTGATCTGCTAGATGTTTATTGAGCTCCATCGACTACTTAAATTTTGACAAAGGTGATAATTTCCCAGTCTTACCACTCGCATTTAATTCCACTTCAGCCTTTGTTAGTGGCGTCAATCCTGCTTGTAGAAATCGATAACTATCAAGTGAATAAATCACCTCATACCCAATAGGCAAAATTTCATCCGTGATAATGGCTGGCAGGTCGTTTTTATGCGAACTGAAATAGCGCTTCTTAAAGAGCGAAAAGAGTTCCGTGCCTTTGCTGTCAAAAACGGTAAAATGAACTTTCATCACGCGGTCATAGTTCTCGGACTCCAGTGCCTGTTGATTTTTCGGGGCATTCAACAGATCCAATTCATTGACAAAAAGGAAGTAATTCGCATCATACTTTGGAGCCATTGAGTCAATTAATATTTGATTGTAAATCTTAGCCTTAGTGATGAGCTCACGCGTGTCTTCAACGCTTACAATTTGTCCACGTTCAATCCGAGTTCCCGGTTCCGGTCCTTTGTCCACATTGGTTTGCAGTTTTACCCAATAATTTGCGAGCGTCTTTTTGAACCCTTGATCTTTTGCCACTAAGGGCGCTACATAAGGTACTATTGGATTCGAGATCACCTTAAACATAAAGTCCAAATCTTCATTGATCACAGGATCATCGGCGTGCATGCTCACATATTCGTTGTACTCTTTTGCACCTATCAGAATAGCATTGTCGAGTCCCTTTCTGAAAAACCCTCGAGTATGGTTATAGGTGTATTGTGTGCCCTCAGCTATGTTGCGATCAATTTCACTCATGTACCTATCAGGGTGAAATGGAGCTATCACAATGGTTGGACGCTCTAACATGGCAATACTGTCTTTATAAAACCCTAGATAGAGCGAGTCATTTGTAGGACCATATCCGTTTTGGCCCACGGCCGAAATAGAAACGGCCACGAATAGGAAGAGCGTCAATGATTTCATTCAATAAAATTAGTTCCATGAAGCCCTTCCATGCACTGCCTTTTAGCTCATTTGCAACAGCAAGATGTGAACAGTCACCGATGATGTTGGTCAGTTTCTTTCGTCAGCTTGAACGCCTTATTAACTTTGTTAGGTAAAACAAACACACATGCCCTTCTATCACAAACTCGGCAACATTCCTCCTAAACGCCACACGCAATTCCGTCAGGAAAATGGAGAACTATATCAGGAGCAGTTATTTGGAACCGTCGGTTTCGATGGCATGTCCACCAACTCATACCATGTGCACGCTCCAACCCGTGTGGCAGAGGTCGGTGAATCTGTAAGCATGACGGCAGAGATTGCGGTTGAGAATAACATAAAATCCCGCATGCTCAAGGGATGGGATGTAGAACCCAAAGATGACTACCTCGAGAGTCGAGTTCCCGTTCTGGTGAACAACGACGTACAGCTCATTCTATCAGCGCCAAGAAAATCTCTGAGAGCTTACTTCTATAAGAACACGGATGCAGACGAGCTGATTTTTGTGCATAAAGGCACTGGGAAACTGCGCACCCATCTCGGAAACATTGATTTCAAGTATGGAGACTACCTAGTCATCCCGAGGGGCATGATTTACCAAATTGACTTTGACGGTGAAGACAACCGCCTGTTCATTACCGAATCTCGTCAACCCATTTACACTCCGAAAAAATATCGAAACTGGTTTGGTCAATTGTTGGAGCACTCTCCCTTTTGTGAGCGCGACATGCGTCCGCCATCTGAGCTTGAAACACACGATGAAAAGGGTGGTTTTCTAATGAAAATTAAGAAGCAGGACGTCCTTCATTCTTTAACATACGATCGGCACCCATTTGACGTAGCAGGATGGGATGGATACAATTTTCCATATGCGTTTAGCATTCATGACTTTGAGCCAATAACGGGTCGAGTGCACCAACCACCACCCGTGCATCAAACATTCGAAACTTCAACGTTTGTAATCTGCTCCTTCGTGCCGCGGTTGTATGACTACCATCCTAACGCAATTCCTGCCCCGTATAATCACAGCAACATCGACTCTGATGAAGTGCTCTATTACGTGGATGGCGATTTTATGAGCAGAAACCACGTCGAAAAAGGATACATCTCACTGCATCCAGCAGGAATACCACATGGCCCGCACCCTGGAGCCATGGAGCGCAGTATTGGACAAAAAGAAACAGTAGAATTAGCCGTAATGGTGGATACCTTTGCGCCATTAAAAGTCACAAAGCAAGCCTTAGGAATTGACGATTCTACTTACTGGAAAAGTTGGATTGACTAAACCACAGAATTATGGAGACAGCAAACAAAAAGGAAAACGTAAAATACGGTACAGATAAAATCTTCCAAGATGCCGAGGATTTCTTGCCATTGCTAGGAACGGATTATGTTGAGCTTATCGTAGGAAATGCGAAGCAATCAGCCCATTTCTATAAAACAGCATTTGGTTTTCAATCCATTGCGTATGCTGGAATGGAAACTGGAGTCAAAGACCGCACATCTTATGTGCTTGGTCAAGACAAAATTCGTCTCGTACTCACAACGCCTCTTCAAGGAGACGGATGGATGAATGAACACTTAAACACACACGGCGATGGCGTAAAGGTTGTTGCCCTTTGGGTTGAGGATGCCACAAAGGCTTGGGAAGAGACAACCAGTCGCGGTGCGAAATCCTTTATGGAGCCGACACGTGAGGAGGACGAAAACGGACACATTATCAAATCGGGTATTCATACATATGGTGAAACGGTTCACATTTTCATTGAGCGTAAAAACTACAACGGAACATTTTTACCTGGATACAGAAAATGGGAGTCGCATTACAACCCATCTGAGGTTGGCTTAAAGTTTATCGACCACATGGTTGGAAACGTAGACTGGGGCGAAATGAATACATGGGTAGACTTCTACGCCAAAGTGATGGGGTTTGCACAGATCGTAACCTTTGATGATAAAGATATTTCGACCGAATACACCGCCTTGATGAGCAAGGTGATGAGTAATGGCAACGGTCGCATCAAATTTCCAATCAATGAACCTGCCGAGGGTCGAAAGAAATCTCAAATTGAGGAATACATAGACTACTATAAAGGCCCTGGAGTACAACATATCGCCGTAGCAACAGAAGACATTGTGAAGACAGTGACTCAAATGCGGGACAGAGGTGTGGAATTCTTATACGTTCCTGACAACTATTATGAAACCTTAAAGGAGCGCGTTGGCGAGATCGACGAGGACATAAGTGTGTTGAAAGAGCACGGCATCCTAGTTGATCGTGATGACGAAGGATACCTGCTTCAATTATTCACAAAGCCTGTAGTAGATAGACCTACGATGTTCTTTGAAATCATTCAAAGAAAAGGAGCTTGGAGCTTTGGAAAAGGAAACTTTCAGGCATTATTTGAGGCGATAGAAAGAGAGCAAGAGAACAGGGGAACCCTCTAAAACTCTTAGAAACAAAAAAAGCCGAGTGAATCACTCGGCTTTTTTTATGCTCAATTTTCTAACTATTGCTTGATAAACTTCGCGCTTACGATTGAAGAACCTGAAGTCATCTCAACGATGTACACACCTGAGTTTATCTTGGATATGTCAAGGTTAACTTGATATAATCCAGCTTGATCTGAAATGGTCTGGTTAAAAACAACTCTTCCCATTACATCACGCACAACAATCTGATTGTCAACTCCAGCCTTTAAATCAGCGTTGATGTTAACCATGTTGCTTGCTGGATTAGGATAGACCTTAAGGTCATCGCTAGAATGACGGACAACTTCATTTAAACCAACCGTAGGCACTCCGCATTCGATTGATAAGGCGTCATTGTAATCTACTTGTGCACCATTGTCAATCAAGCCGTTTCCGTCCATCAACATTCCAATAACATGAAGGTGATCAAGATCCCACTCGTTTGACACATCAATTGTGAATTCGAATGTATATGTCTCAGCGATCTCGCCTCCATCAGGAAACGCATCTTCAAGGCCGTTAAATGACGGCTCAATCATTCGCGCTACGTGGTCATAAACCATATCATTTGCTGATACTGGATTCGCAGCGTTGTGCCAATCATGCCCAGCGCCCGATAGTTCGCCACTCGCTCCACCAGAATAATAATTGGCTTGCGCAAACTGGCTACCAGTTCCTGTGACCCCGTTTTCGCTTAAGGCAACTGCCACTCTCCAGCTGTCATCAAAGTCGCTCGTTGGTGTAACCATTAGTGTTACTGTCATTTCTTCTTCCGTCTCATCTAAACTTGCCGATAGGCAAAGCTCTGCCGAAGCATCTAGCACTACGCGATCTAGAAAATCGCCTTCCATAACAGAAGGATCAATATCACCACCACGATCAACAAGTGAACTTGGATATCCGCCAATCAACGTTCCAATTCCGTCATCGTATTCTGCATAAACCATTGGATCGCCATTATGCACGGCAAGGCCGATGAAGTTTTCAGGGTAAGTCTCTTGCATGTATTCCATCCACACTGCACCGCGAGGGCACCATCCGCACCAAGTTCCAGTCGCTTCTTCCACCACTACCATCTTGTTAAGTCCTGGAGCTGTTGGGTCTACCGTGGTAGAAGCATCATCATCACTTGAATCATCATCGCTCGCAGCACCATTTACATTCTTGATTGTGGCTGTCATCATATTCGAACCAGCAACTAGTGTCACCGCATCGGTAAATTCGACCGCGTATTCATCATAAGAGGCAAGCGAAACACCCGTAACCGATTCGGTAATGGTAGTTCCATTATATGTTAGATCAACGTCGAATGATGTAATGTCATTAACTCCAAGGTTTCTAGCCATAACTGTCGGCTTCTTAGCCTGACCCACCAAACCATTGACCGGATTGATACCGGTAAGGGCACCATTATCATCTGGTAATATTGCAGAGGTGTACTCATAGCTTACATCGTCAACCCAGAAGATCGCCGATCCATTTCCACCATTGGTGTTGTTGTACGCATAGATATTCAGAGCAGCCACTTTGTTGATCGTATTGCTGAATGAACCTTGTGAGGAACCATCAACAAAAAATTCCCACTCATTTTGATTTAGATCAATTTCAAAGCTTAATTCCACCCATTGACCAGTTGTATATGAACCTGTTAATAACGGGCCATTGGTATTTGCGATGTCAATATCGCCGTCTTGATTCATGGTGCACTCAAATGCCCATTCTTGTCCAACAGTTGTGTTGGCTTGGAAGTTCCAGTAGGCCCCAGAACCAGATGCCACGTATATCATCATTTCATATGTGAAGTTTCCAGTGGTGTATTGTCCGCCAAATGGCAACACGACATCATCAGGTCCACCGGCGGCACTCGCGGCCTCAAAATAAATGGCATTATCTCCTCCATTGGCAAGGTCATCCACAATTTGGACATCGTCAGCACCACCGTTCACGCCACTCCAGGTTTCCCAGTTTGAAGATTCACTTCCCAGGTAGTTTCCTACTGTGTAAGATTCGAACCCATCCGTTAGAGATTGGGCGTTTCCGGCCGCGCAAATCAATAGCGCACCCGCAATTAGTTGTAATTTTTTCATGCTTGTTTAGTTAGAACTTACTAAGTAACAGAAAATTATGTGCGTGGCCTAATCAAGGTTTGGGGTAGGATTCTAAGAATCGTAGAAGTCCTTGAGCAAATTTCTGTAGGCGCTAAACAGTTTGGACTTGGATACGAATCCAACATAATGACCCGCCTCATCGAGCACGGGAAGGTTCCATGCGCCGCTTTGTTCAAACTTCCGCATCACCACATCCATATTATCCTCTTTACTGACAAAGTCATGCGCATCGTTCATCAAATCGTGTACAAACGTGGTTTGATAAAGGTCTTGATTGAAAATAATATGGCGTATTTCATTCAAATTAACGATGCCAATTAGGTTGTTCTTTTCATCCACAACCGGAAAAAGGTTTCGCTTCGACTCAGAGATGGTCTTAACTAAATCGCCCAGTGTGTTGTATGGATCAACGGTCGTAAAATCTGTTTCTATTTCGCGGTGGAGACGCATCAAAGTCAAGACTGCTTGGTCTTTGTCGTGTGTGATTAACTCGCCTCTACGCGCAAGCTGTGTGGTGTATATACTGTGCGGCTTGAACTGTTTCACAGTTACAAAGGCAATGGAAGATGTAATCATAAGTGGAACAAACAGCTCGTAGCCGCCCGTTATTTCTGCAATTAAAAATATCGCCATTAACGGGGCGTGAAGTGTCCCGGCCAACATGCCGGCCATCGCCACTAACGTGAAGTTGGTCACCGGCAGTTCGGCCAAGCCAAACAGGTTTACGGCGCGTACGTAGACGAATCCAAACATGGCTCCCATAAATAATGTGGGAGCGAACATTCCTCCGATTCCGCCAGCGCGAAACGTCAAGGTTGCGGCTATGACCTTGGTCAAGCCGAGCACGAGCACGAATCCAAGTAACACATAAATGTTGCCCACATAATCTTCAAATAAGCTGTTTTGAAGGATGTCATATGACCTGCCTTCAATTATCGCATTTACCGCCTCATATCCTTCACCATATAGCGGGGGCAAAAGGAATAACAACCCTCCCAAAGCCGAGCCAGCAATGATCGTTTTGGTTCGTTGACGTTTCATACTGTCAAAGACCTTCGTGATCCAATTAAATGAACTATAGAAGTATAGGCAGGCAATGCCTGTGAAAATGCCCAGTCCGACGTAATACGGTAAATGAGAAAACCGAACCTCTTCGGTGATGTCGAAATGGAAGAGAATATCTCCTCCTAAAAAAAACTTCGATGTAATAGCCGCCGTAGCAGATGCAAGCAATAATGGAATGAGCGATGCCGTGGTGAGGTCCAGCATGATCACTTCAATGGCAAAGACAATTGCCGCAATTGGCGCATTAAAGAGGGATGCCATCGCACCTGCGGCGGCACACCCAATCAGAAGGGTTCGGGTTTTATATGGAAGTTTGAATAACGTTCCGATGTTCGCGCCCCATGCCGAGGTGGTGCCAACTGTTGGCCCCTCAAGTCCAGCACTACCGCCAAACCCAACGGTAATTGAAGCCGTAACTACGGAGCTATACAGGTTATGCATTCGGATCAGAGCATTCTTCTTGGAAATGGCATGCAGTGCATTCGGTATACCATGATTTACCGGTTGCTTCACCATCTTCCGAATGATCCATTGGGCTAGTAATATTCCAACTACGGGATAAAAGATATACAGCACGTACTCATAGTCTACGAAGAAGCTCTTCGTGAGGAGGTATTTAATGAAGTGCACACTATTCTTTATGGTGATAGCAACAAGCCCAGAGATAAAGCCAATAAGAATGGCCAAGAAATAGGTAAACTGTTTTTCGGTTAAGTAGTCTTTTCGCCACTCAAGTATAAGAGCGACCAATTTAGCCAACATAGTGTTGGTGTGCCTGAGGTATGGGCTTACCTGCTCCTTGGTTTTATCAAATAGTTTTGAGGCCTTTGACACAATAGCTATTCCTTTTTAACGGCTAGACCAAGTTCCTTGAGCTGCTCATGCGCAATCGTTGAAGGTGAATCAATCATCAAGTCTTTTCCGGCGTTGTTTTTCGGAAACGCGATATAATCTCTTATCGAATCTGTTCCTCCAAACATGGCTGCAAGTCGATCAAAACCAAATGCCACTCCGCCGTGGGGAGGGGCTCCGTACTTAAAGGCGCCCATTAAAAAACCAAATTGTTTTTCAGCCTCCTCCTTGGTAAACCCAAGAACCTCAAACATTTTGGCCTGCAATGCTTGATCATGAATACGAATCGATCCTCCGCCGAGTTCTACTCCATTTACGACCATATCGTATGCATTCGCATTAACTTTTCCTGGGTCGGTATCCAGTAAGCTCATGTGTTCTGCCTTTGGGCTTGTGAAAGGGTGATGCATCGCGTGAAATCGTTTTCCGTCTTCATCCCATTCTAGTAAAGGAAAATCTACGACCCACAATGGCGCAAACTTGGACGGATCTCTCAATTCTAATTGATTCCCCATTTCGAGCCTCAGCTCATTCAATTGTTTTCGGACTTTAATTGCATCCCCGGCAAGAATGAGCAATAAGTCACCCGATTCGGCATCAAAAGCCTCGGCCCATTTTTTTCGATCGGACTCATCAAAGAACTTGTCAACGGAAGACTTTACTCCTCCTTCATCATCGACCCTTCCATAAATCAACCCGGTAGCTCCAATTTGCGGTTTTCGCACAAACTCCGTGAGCTTATCCAATTGTTTACGGCTATATGAAGCCGCTCCTTTCGCGCATATTCCAACGACCAATTCTGCCGAATCAAACACGCCGAACCCTTTGCCCTTTGTTAGTTCATTTAACTCTACAAATTGCATCCCAAAGCGCACATCTGGTTTGTCTGACCCATAGAGCTTCATGGCCTCAGCATAGGTCATACGATCAAATTCAGGCAATGCAACCCCCTTTACTTCAGAGAACAAGTGCCGTACCAATCCTTCAAACATTTGGAGCACATCTTCTTGCTCAACAAAAGCCATTTCACAATCTATCTGGGTAAACTCGGGCTGACGATCAGCACGTAAATCTTCATCTCTGAAACACCGAACTATTTGGAAATAACGGTCATACCCCCCAATCATTAAGATTTGCTTGAACGTTTGCGGCGATTGTGGCAGCGCATAAAACTCTCCAGGGTGCATACGAGAAGGCACAACAAAGTCTCGCGCTCCTTCAGGAGTGGATTTTATCAAGTACGGAGTCTCAATTTCTAAAAATCCACTATCACTTAAATATTTTCTTGTTTCAAAACCAAGCTTATGTCTGAGCTCCAAATTCTTTCTTAGCGGGTTTCTTCTAAGGTCTAAGTATCGATACTTCATTCGGAGTTCTTCGCCTCCATCCGTATCATCCTCAATTGTAAACGGTGGTGTTTGGGCCGCGTTTAAGACTTCCAATTTTTGCACCTCAATTTCAATCTCACCGGTGGTCAAATTTTTATTCTTGCTTTCTCGTTCGATTACTTTTCCAGTCACCTGAATCACGAATTCACGACCTAGTTTTCGTGCAGCCTCGCATAGATTTTCATCCTTCTCAACGTTAAACGATAGCTGGATAATGCCGTAGCGGTCTCGAAGATCAACAAAGGTCATCCCACCCATGTTACGCGAGCGCTGAACCCAACCCGCTAGCATTATTTCTTCTCCAATGTTTTCCGCCCTTAAGGCCCCACACGTATGCGATCTATACATCCCTATCAATTTGAGACCGCGAAGGTATAGATACCATTATGCGTAGAGAAAATATTAGTCCTGTTTTTCTATGTCAAATTGACGCTGAATTTGACCCTTATCAATGACATTAATGACTGCCGTCATAAAGACTCCAATCTCCAACAGCCTACTTTGTTGTAGAAATAGAAAAAGCCATGACAACAAAAACAAAAGAGCAGAAAGTACACATCGACGACCTTCACTTCGAACACCAACGTTGGGAGAAGGAATTGAAATTCTTCCTTGAAGAGTTACCATTCTTCCAGGCACGTTTAGAAGAAGTAGCAAAGCGATACACAGATAAAGATGTCTTAAAAGAGTTGGATCATTTTCAAAACCAGTTATACATCGAGCGAAATGCTATGGATGGATTGCTTCACGATATCAACCTACATGAGCAAGAAATTGCACGCTATGCAAAAGAGCACCCGGTTGCAGTTGATCATGTCTTGTTTGTAGATCACGGACCATTGCGTGATAGAATTGATACCAATCGAAAATTAATGCACGAATTGAAAATGGAATTCAATCGTTACCTATCAAAGTGGATGTAAAATGGACATAATAATTACTGATACCGAAACGCTTGAAGAAATTCAAACCCGCTTCACCGCGCACTTTCCTTACTTAAAACTAGAGTTTTATAGCCGCGAACATGCCGAGGGTGAGGGGAATTCAGATGATGCTAAGCTCGACGTCCATAAGCGATTGTCTGAGATCCGGTCCATCCATAATTCGGGGGAATTAAGCATCCATGGAAACCAAAAGGTGAGCACACTCGAACAAGCGTTTCATGACCACTATGGATTGAATGCTCAAGTGTTCAGAAAAAGCGGGAACGTGTGGTTGCAAACCACCGCCACGGACAATTGGACATTGAGTGAACAAAATCAAACCGCCGAAGAGCACGCGGTATAAAGCATAATGCTCTTGCTTTTTGTTTGGCTTGAAGCCGGTCTTAACTAATTTATTAGGATGGACTGGCTTCTTTGTTTTTTAGCATCCATGCACGAATCGTGAAAAACAATCCTGCCAACACCAAAGGTATACTCAGCCATTGTCCCATATCCAAAACCATGGATTCTTCAAATTCAACTTGAACCTCTTTCAAAAATTCAATAAAGAATCGTGCAGTAAAAGCCAAGGTCAAGTATGCCCCAAACATAAACCCAGGGAGTGCGCCAACACCCGTGTATATGTAAGCACCCATTAGTATTAAAAACACCAATAGGTAAGCAATGGCCTCATAGAGCTGCGCAGGATATCTGTTGGGCACCTGAGCAATTACATCGGCATATTTATCATTGTTGATCAACTCATTATACGCCTCATTTAGCTTCGATCTATCTAAATTATCGTCCGTGTACACAGACATCTGAGTAACCTGTTGAACATCGTTTGGAGTGATATCATCATAGTTGCGCATAAACTTAACTCCGCTCTCTGTTTTTGTCTTGGCTCCTACAATTTCATGATTTACAAAGTTTCCCCCTCGTATGAACAAGCCGGACAACGCCACCACAATAACCACGCGATCTAAAATCCAAAGAATGGACTTTTTAGACACACGTTTACTCCAGATATATAAGGCTATCATTATTCCAATGGCAGCTCCATGACTCGCAAGCCCGCCTTTCCAAATCATTGGAATTTCCATAAGGTTGTTTTGATAATAATCCCACTGGTAGAAAAATACATGGCCAAGCCTAGCGCCAACGATCGTGCCGATCATAACTGTAATAAACACGGAGTCCATCCACGCCGCAGGGCGATCCTCTTTTTTGAATATCCATTGGAGAATGTAGAAGCCGGCCATGAATGCCATGGCAAATAGTAGCCCGTACCAGCGAATACTTAAGGGGCCAATTTCAACCAAGATTGGGTCGGCTGTCCAAACAAAATAGAGTAGTGAATCCATGCAAGAGTGTTTAATACCTTCGCGACAAAGATAGAATTGACATGATGCTTCGAAGACCAAGAAGAAATCGAAAGAATGAAGTCATCCGTAGCCAGGCGCGCGAGACGAAATTGGGTGTAGAAAACTTAATCTACCCGTTGTTTGTGGTAGACGGTCAGAACCATAAATCAGAGGTTAAATCTCTTCCGGGTCAGTTCAGATACTCGCTGGATAATCTGCTTATTGAGGTTGAAGAGTGCATGAATCTAGGTGTGAAATGCTTTGATTTATTCCCCGCCGTTGATGAATCTCTTAAAGATCAGTATGGCACCTATTCTTATTCGGATCAGAATTTTTACCTGAGGTATATTAAAGAGGTGAAATCGCGTTTTCCGGAGGCAGTTATCATGACAGACGTTGCGTTAGATCCATACAGTTCGGATGGCCATGACGGTATCGTCAAGGATGGAAAGATCCTCAATGACGAAACCCTTGAAGTTCTTGCGAAAATGTCTGTGGCACAGGCTAATGCTGGGGCTGACATCATCGGCCCATCAGATATGATGGATGGAAGGGTCGAATATATTCGGGATGAGCTGGACGATAATGGCCACACCGATGTGAGCATCATGTCTTACACAGCAAAATATGCAAGTGCCTTTTACGGACCCTTCAGAGACGCTCTTGATTCTGCGCCTAAATTTGGCGACAAGAAATCTTATCAAATGGATCCGGCGAATAAAAAAGAAGCGTTGGTTGAAGCCGAGCTAGACTATATAGAAGGAGCGGATTATATGATGGTGAAGCCTGCCTTATGCTACTTAGATGTCATCCATATGCTCAAGGAGGAGTTCCCGATTCCGATTGCTGCATATAATGTTAGTGGTGAGTACGCGATGTTAAAAGCCGCTGCACAAATGGGTTGGTTAGAATATGATCGTGCAATGCCAGAAATGCTCTTGAGCATCAAACGTGCTGGCGCGGATGTTATTCTTACCTATTTCGCAAAAGAATACGCCCAAATGGTGGCTCAAGCCAATGTGTAAACCTTGCCTGGAAGTGACTTCACAACACCTTTAAACTCCATCTCGAGTAATAGTGTAGATGCCTTGCTTACCGGTAACCCTGCATTTAAACTTATGTTGTCCAGAGACTCCGTCGAGGTTTCTTTTAATCTCTCATAGACCTTCTGTTCTTCATCAGTCAACTCTACAAAAAGTTGTTTTTGAGACGACCGAGTGCCTAAGTCTTCGTGCTCCCAACCCATGATGTATTCTAAGTCCTTAATCCCTTCGATTAAATGAGCTTGTTGAGTCTTGATTAAATGATTGCACCCGCTTGAATTTGGCGCGTCTGCAGCTCCTGGAAATGCCATTACATCACGATTATAACCTGCAGCAAGACGCGCTGTAATCATTGATCCACCCTTTACTGCAGACTCGACTACTACGCATACGTCAGACATTCCAGCCACGATTCTATTTCGTTGGGGAAAATTTTCTCGATCTGGTTTTGTTCCATGTTCAAATTCGCTTATCAAGCCCCCATTTTCCAGCATTTTTTCGGTCAAAGATTTATGCTGATTTGGATACACTCGATCCAGTGAGTTACCCATAACACCAACTGTTTGCAGGCCGCCGTTCAGTGCGGCCTTATGAGCCATTGCATCAATACCATATGCAAGACCACTTACAATAAGCGCATTATGAGGTTTTAGACCATCGATCAACCGATCTACCAGCTTTCGGCCATAATCGGTGGCGGTTCGAGTGCCTACTATGCTAACGACCTTTGTTGGATTCAAGATCATTTGGCCCTTTGTATAAATTAAAATGGGGCCATCGTCACAATGTTTAAGGCGTCGAGGATATTGCGGATCAAGATAAAATAGCGGCTTAATTTCATTCTTCTCAATGAACTTAATTTCTGCTTCGGCCAATCGATATGCCTGGCCTGTATCTATTTGAGAAGAAATGACGGTTCCAATTCCTGGAATCGCTGCCAACTGTCTCTTTGAAGCTTTAAAAACTTGTTCAACTCCACCACAATATGACACCAAAGCTTTTGCTCGAGCAGGGCCTATTCCCTCTAATTTTTTAAGGGCAATTTGGTAGAATAACTCATCCTTCATCTGTTCTAAACGAAAGTAATATTCAATTGGTTGTTGGTTGATTACTTTCGTCGGGCAATGAAAATTTTAGGCGTTATTCCTTCGCGTTTTGGGTCAACAAGGTTTCCCGGCAAACCCTTAGTCGAGATTAAAGGGAAGAGCATGATTCAGCGGGTATATGAGCAATGTATGAAAGCGAAAAATTTCGAAAAAATCATTGTTGCTACGGATAATCAAAGAATTTTCAACCACGTTGAGTCCTTTGGAGGCGCAGTCGTAATGACCTCCCCCAAGCATTCAACTGGAACCGACCGGTGCGCCGAAGTTTTGGAAAAGTACTCAGATAAGTGTGATGTCGTCGTAAACATCCAAGGAGATGAGCCGCTTATTGAACCAGGGCAATTGGATTTAATTGCTTCTGCCTTTGAGCGGGAAAGCTGTCAAATATCTACGCTGGTAAAAAAGATCAATACTCAGGAAATATTATTCGATCACAGTAAGGTCAAGGTGGTACGCGATGTCATGGGACGTGCCTTGTATTTTAGTCGTGCAGCAATTCCGTTCCAATCCAAAGACCAGGGTTCTTGGCTAGACTACCACACATATTGGAATCACATTGGTATCTATGCCTACAAGGCCGAAGTGCTGAGCAAAATCAGCGCCCTTGATCCGTCAGCCCTGGAGGACGCAGAAAGTCTAGAACAACTTAGGTGGCTGGAAGCCGGGTATACGATTGATACTTTAGAAACCAATCACAATTCAATTTCAGTGGATATCCCGAAAGACATAGATCGCGTTATTGCCATCCTGAATAGCTGAGAATCTCAATCCGATTCCTTTACTTTGTGTTCTATCCTAAGGATTGAATTTTGACCAATACATAGCGGACCTATTAATTACAAACGACTGCGTAATTATTCCTGATTTTGGCGGCTTTGTAGGCAACTACGCCCCAGCTAAAGTTAACCCCGTCAATCACCGTTTCGACCCTCCTTTTCGTAAGATCTCCTTTAATAAGCTATTGGTTCACAATGATGGATTACTCGCATCATATATTGCGCAGCAAGAATCTGTCAAGTTTGAGAATGCCCTTTCAGAATTAAAGGACTACAGCGTTTATCTAAAGGGCGCACTGCAACAAGATCAGAAAGTGAGCTTTGATAAAATTGGAGTCCTTTTTCAAAATCCAGACGGCAGTCTTCGATTTGAGCAACTAAAGGACGCCAAGTTTTCCACCAACTCTTTTGGTTTGGATTCGTTTTTTGGTCAAAAAATTGACCGACATAATGCAGGAACTGCTCTTATTGAACCTGAGAGAGAAAGACCTTTAGCCGTCGTTCCAGAAAAAATCGAGGAAGCACCAGTGCAGCGGCCAGAACCAGCCGTTGTCATTCCAATTGATCGATCAAAGAGTAGTGCAGAGACATCCTCCCAGCGCAGACGTAGACCGTATGCAGCGATCGCGGCGGCAATTGCACTTCCCATAATCGGATACGCACTCTACGTGTCCTTTCAAACACCCCTTTTTAAGGACAGCAGTCACTTTCATTACTCGGACTTGAACCCTTTTACTGAAAAAATTTGCCCGGAATACGAGCCTTCAACTAGTGCTTTTGATTTGGAGGAAATGCCAGAATTCGAAGCGAGTATTAAATATCCATCCAGTGGTTATGTTGAAATCTTCGAGGTTGAATCACGAGACAAAACGCTGGTAGTTTCGATGGAGGAGAAGGTTGAACAAGCAGCTCAGATAATCCTTCCATTTCACATAATTGGCGGATGCTTCAGTGACATAGACAATGCCAATGGCATGGTGGAGCTATATAATTTAAACGGATCTAACCCATCTATTGTTGGGCAAGTCGGGAGCTTACATCGAGTGAGTGTGGCAAGTTTTGCCACAAAAAAAGAGGCCATGCAAATGCTGGCCTCTGTTCGAAATGAAATTCCGAATGCTTGGATACTCTACAAATAGTTCTTCAATAAGTGACTATTTGCTTTTTTGCGCAAGCTCCTCAATCCTTTTTCTCTGATTTGTCTTATTCGCTCTCGCGTTAATCCTAAGTTGTTTGCTATCTCCTCTAATGTCATTGGCGGCATTCCGTTTAATCCAAAAGAAAGTCTCAACACATCCGCCTCTCGCTCTTTCAGATGAATCAGAACTCGCTCAATATCACGGCGAAGCGATTCATTCATTAACTCTGATGTTGGCACGTGTGATTCACCATTAGGCATAACGTGCAACAGGCTGTTATCTTCACCTTCCATCAATGGCGCATCAACAGAAACCTGCTTCTGTGCGTAAACGAAAAGATCCCCAACGCTTTCAGCATTCGCCTCTAGCAACTCTCCAATCTCATCATTCGACGGAGGTCGTTCAAACTGCTGCTCTAGCTTTGAAAATGCTTGCGCCACTTTTTGAATGGCACTCACTTTATTTAATGGCAGCCTAACAACTCTTGAGTTCTCGGCAATGGCTTGCATGATACTCTGTCTAATCCACCAAACAGCATAGGAGATAAACTTAAATCCCTTGGTTTCATCAAACCGTTTCGCGGCAATGATCAACCCAATGTTGCCTTCGGCAATGAGATCTTCTAATGTTAGTCCGTGTCCCTGATATTGCTTCGAGACGGAGATTACGAACCTTAAGTTCGCGCTGACCAGTTTATTAAGGGCGGCCTCATCCCCTTGTTTAATTCTTACAGCAAGTCTTACCTCTTCTTCGGCATTGATCATTTCTTCTTTAGAAACATCACTGAGGTATTTGTCGATGGACTTGCTATCACGGTTGGTAAGTTGCTTCGTGATTTTAAGCTGACGCATAGGATTCGTAGGGTTATTTAGGTTAGCAAAAGGAGGGTCAAAGTAGCAAATATTTAAATATCAACAACTTTGACTTCAAAACTTTTGATTTGATCGGATATTCTTAGCCATTAATCTAAATTAATTCCGATCCCTAAGTTTCCACAACCGAGGGAGTCATTCGCGCCAGCGATCTAGTATCTCACTTGCCAGCTCCGCCTCTTGAGTCGTAATCCCGGTCAGAGAACCCTCCCATTCATTCAAGCTTTCATCCAGAATTGTCAATAAATCCAGCCCCTTTTGGGTGATTTTCACATCAACTTGACGTCTGTCTTGCTTGCATAGCTTTCTTGAAACTAAATCCTTGGCTTTCAGCTTATCTATGATGCGAGATACGTTGCTCATTTTGTCAATCATCCGATCCTTCAACAGGTTAACAGAGGCAGCCTTTGGGTATTGACCACGCAAGATTCGGAGCACATTGAATTGCTGTGTTGTAAGACCGTGTTGTTTGAAAAGCTTGTTGTGTTGGCCGTTCAACCAACTGTTGGTAAACAGGATGTTCACCAGAAGCTTATTATATGCCGACTTAAATTCTTTTTGCTTGATCTCCTCTGAAATGCTCGCCATACGATTGTTTCGTACAAAAATACACCAACACTTAATGTCAACGTATTTTAATTCCCTTTTCTAAGTCGCTTATACATCCGAATCAAGATCATGAGTAGCAGACCAACGGCAAAAAAGCCAATCGATCCATAGATCCAATTAAGGCTGCTTTTTAGAATTACAATGAAGACTATCGACACCAAAAAGAGCGCGGCTAGTTCGTTCCACATCCTCAATTGACCCGAGGTCCAGCTAATTTCATTTTTCTGTAACCTTTTATAGAGCATGTGATTGATCAAATGATATCCCCAAAGTGCGGTGGTCATTCCCATTTTTAACATCATCCATGGAATGTTCCATCTATTTAATCGATACACAAGATAATAACCGAATATAGTGGCCAGAATGCCCGCAGGCCAAGTGATGATTGTCCACAGCCGCCGCTCCATTATAATAAATTGTGTCTGTAATGCCTTCTTTTCTAACTCGGTTTTAGACTCCGCTTCAGTGTGATAAATGAAGAGCCTGACGATGTAAAACAGGCCGGTGAACCATGAAACCACGAATATGATATGCAGCGCTTTGACGTACAATAATTCCATCGATCCGAAGGTAAGACATGCAAGGGAGGATTCTACCTTTGCAACAAAGATTAGAGATGGAAGGAAAAAGACCGCAGGAATCAATTGGAATAGCCACGCATATTGTATTGCCTGACGACACCAACACTTTGGGCAACCTCATGGGTGGCAGACTCATGTACTGGATGGACGTGATCGCGGCGGTCTCTGCGCATCGTCACTGCACTCGCGTGGTGGTCACTGCCTCGGTAAATAACATTTCATTCAACCAACCTATTCACCTTGGAGACTTCGTGACTTTAGAGGCCAAGGTGTCGCGCGCCTTTGGGTCCAGCATGGAAGTTTTTATTGACGTTTGGGTAGAGGACCACAAAACGGCAAAAAAATCGAAATGCAATGAAGCAATTTTCACATTTGTAGCCGTTGACCAAATTGGCCATGCCATCGAAGTACCCGAGTTAATTCCTGAAACCGAGGAGGAGATACAACGATACAACGCCGCCTTGAGGAGACGGCAATTAAGCTTGATTCTGGCTGGACGAATGAAGCCAGATGATGCGACCGAATTAAAAGCAATTTTCGAAGACCTAAGTTAATGATGACACCAGAAAGTATATTAAAGGCCCTCGCCTTCGTGACCGAACCTGAATTGAAAAAGGATATCGTCACACTCGGGCTCGTTTCAAACGTGAAAGTCGAGGGAAATACGGTTTCGTTTCTAGTGCGATCCTCTAACCCGGCCCTGCATTACCGCAAGCGTTTAGAGGAAGCCTGCATACACCAAGTGCGCAGGTTCCACGGCGATGATGTAGCCATCCTAGCTGAAGTTGAAGCCCTTCCTAAGAGCGCCGATCGGCCAGTGGAACAACGAAAAGTACTTCCTAATGTGAAAAAAATTATTGCCATCGCCTCTGGAAAAGGAGGTGTTGGAAAAAGCACCGTTACCGCTAACCTGGCAGCTGGACTAGCAAAGCGCGGTTATAAAGTAGGGCTTGTCGACGCTGATATTTATGGCCCATCAATGCCGATCATGTTTGATGTATTCGATGAAAAACCAAGCCTAGCAGGTGATGAAGAGAAAAACAAGATCGTCCCTGTTGAGAATTATGGGGTGAAAATCCTAAGCATTGGGTTCTTCGCAGAGGCCAATCAGGCGATTGTTTGGCGCGGACCAATGGCCAGCAAGGCTTTGTCTCAAATGTTTACCGATGTTCATTGGGGAGAGCTCGACTTTATGTTGATCGACTTGCCACCTGGTACGGGGGACATTCACCTTCAGCTGGTACAACAAATTCCGTTGGATGGAGTAGTCATCGTGAGCACACCGCAAGCTGTAGCTCTAGCTGACGCCAGAAAAGGTGTTGGTATGTTTCAACTAGACAATATTAAAATCCCTGTTTTAGGAATCGTTGAAAACATGAGTTGGTTTACACCAGCCGAACTTCCTGAAAACAAATATTTCATTTTTGGAAAAGAGGGCGCAAAACTGCTTGCCGAAGAATTAAACGTGCCTCTACTGGGGCAGGTTCCGCTGGTTCAGAGTATTCGAGAAGCAGGAGACGTTGGTAGGCCAGCAATCTTGCAGACAGACACCCTACAGGCTGCTGCTTTTGACGGAGTTATCGATAATGTCCTGAAATCACTAGATAATGCCTAACCGTTTATACATTTGAGCATGCAAGAAGACGCTGGGAAAGAAGCATTGTTTTTGAAGGTGGTCAGCGCCCTGGACGAACTGCGTCCGTTTCTTCATGAGGACGGGGGCGATCTGGAGATTGTTGATATTACGGCCGAAAAAGTCTTGAAAATTCAATTTGTAGGTGCGTGCAGTTCATGTTCTATGAACGATATGACATTTAAAAATGGCGTGGAGGACGCAATTATGCGTCTCGTCCCTGAAATTGCGCGGGTAGAGCCGGTGAATTTCACATTAAACGTATAAGTTTCTTTACGTACCCAACCCTTTCTAAAACAAATACGTGATTCGGCTTTAACGCGCCCTGTGGGTGTGTTTTGATCTTTGAAATTGCGTATCAATTAGTGAAAAAGGCAACGCAGCTTTCGATTTCTGCGTATTTAGTGTATGCATGTAGAACCCGAATTGCTCAAAAAGTGCAGCAAGAATGACCGAAAGGCTCATAATGAGCTTTACCGTCAAATCTTTGGGTTTATCATGGCTATTTGCCTTCGTTATTCATCCAATAGGGAAGATGCAGAGGCCCTCGTCAACCTAGCTTTCATGAAAATCGTATCGAATATTGATCGGTATAATCACGACATCCCATTCGGATCCTGGGTTAATCGAATTACCGTGAACACGATCATCGACGAATTCAGGCGAGACAAAAAACGTCGCGAAAACATGCAGACCGTTGATTTTCAAGAGGCACCTGCAACACCGCCCGTTGATTTCAACCAAGCTGCACAAGAATTAGAGGCAGAGGAGCTGGAGATGATGATACAGAAGCTACCAACAATGAGTAGAAAGGTTTTTAACCTCTATGCCATTGAAGGATATACGCATAAAGAAATTGGAGAAATGCTTGGAATGAGCGATGGAACAAGTAAATGGCATGTCTCATTTGCACGGAAATCGCTGCAAGCAATGATCAAAAGTGTAATGAAGAAAATGATGAGCGTGATGCTTTTTTAATGAGTGACATCAACAACATAGACGACCTATTTAAATCAAAACTTGCTGGACGGGAAGTTGGGTATTCCGCATCGGCATGGGCAAGTGCCAGTGCGCTTCTTGACAGCCATTTTCGATGGTTGTTTTTTAAGAAACTCTTCTTGTTCGGAATTCCATTCCTGTTCATCTTCACATCAGCAATGTTGTACTGGATAGGTGGAGAACAGACGCTTCGAACAGCGGGGCACGAAATTGTTTCGACCGAATTTGGTTTTGCCGCGAGTCAAGACCGCGTGCCAGCCGATATGGAGATTGCTAAAAACGCCGCCAGCTTCGTAACGGGAAACACAGTTAATGCGGCTCTTACATCACCAAACGCACGGCCGATTGAGCAACCTCATGAATCCTCTGACAAGCCTGACATTACAGTAGGTACGCAAGCAAAAATTGAATCAAGCTATCTCAAAACAGGTTCCGATCTAGAGAATGTATCTACACCGGACGATTCTGCGCCAATAATGGGTGCTACCACGCAGCCTAAAATGCACGCAGTAGCAGCACCAAAACCAGACCTTGAGCCAGATCCAACGCCAAGAGCAGCAGACATAGCCCATATAGAAGCGTCTCCTTCGCGAGAAAAAGCCTCCGCAGAATATCACTCAGAAATGATGAGTACGGAGATGGCCTCTTTGATCTTAAAATCCAATTTAGATATGATGGACATTGTGTCCATTAACAGGAATTCATCCGAGCTTTCTGAACTTGGCCCAAGCCTTACACCCGAGCCGGTAAAACTCTCACCAAACAAGCTCCAGGTATTCGCTGAAGGAGGTCTTTTGATTGCCCGAGGATATCACGATTTAAATGTCGAACGTCTCGGGCCCGGACTTGGTGTCCATGCCCGCGTTCTCGCCAAGTATCACCTAGGACAGTCCGTGTATTTAGATTTTGGAGCAGGCTTTTTGAATCGAAGTTCCATCACTAAAAACCATGACTTTACAGGAATGCAGCCAGGCAGCCTCATTGAGGTTTCACCTATTGCCGCAAACTATGCTTCTGTTCTAATCGGGACGGGCTATAGAATTGGATTGCGACACAGTGTTGGCGGTGGTTTCGAATTAAATCCATTTATCAATATTGTCGCAAAGGAAAATGTAACCATAAATGGGGAAACTTCGAAATCCGCCATTATCACGGAGAAGACCGGCATGGCAGGGATTGACGCGGCATTTGTATTAAATCACAGAATGGCCCTAAAAGAACGCCTGGATGTTTGTACAGAACTTCATTTTGGGATCTTTGATGCGACAGACAACGCCGTCTTCAATACGGGTGATATCAGCGATTACAACACAGCCATTAAGATTGGTCTTTCGTATCGCCTTACGAAGCGCTAACCTTGATATCTCGGACCATTAGTTCCAGGCTTTTCACACCATTGAACTCGTTTATTTCTAGGGTATAAACTGCGCTAAATTCCCTGTCCTCGATTTCGTCCAGCATGTGACCAAGCCCAAAGGCAATTCCTCGAATTAACTGTGCCTCGACGCCGGATTGACAGACCTCCAATTTAAGGTGTGATCCATCTCCCACCTTCTTTGAACGCTTAGTATCCTTAAGATTATGACTCACAAAAACCGGCCGCATATTTTCTGGGCCGAATGGCGCCATGCGATTCATGCTATTATAAAAGCGCATGTTAATCTGATGAAGCTTCAATTCAAGATCGATTGGTATACTTGGTATAAGTTGTGAAGGATCAATTACCGCATCCACGGCCGCCTCAAATCGGTCGCGAAACTCCTCCAAATTCTCAAGCTTCATGGTTAACCCAGCCGCCGCTCTGTGGCCACCATAGGTATCTAGGAGGTCAGCACAAGACTCTATAGCGGCGTGCACATCAAAACCTTCAACCGACCTTGCCGAACCTGTAGCCATTCCTTCAGCCTCGGTTAAAATTATCGTAGGTCTATAGCGCACATCTTGCACGCGGGACGCCACTATACCAACCACACCCTTATGCCAATTTGGATCAAATAGGACGGTAGACACAGTGTTTTCGTTTAATTCTTGCACCATAGCAAGTGCTTGTTCCAACATCTGCTTATCCACTTCACGTCTCGTTGTGTTGTTTTCGTTTACCCTACTCGCTGGAATTTCTGCGGCCTTCGTTGTCGTGGACGTAAGTAGCTCCACAGCCAATTGCCCATGTTCCATCCTTCCCGCGGCGTTTATTCTAGGGCCAATTGCAAAGACAATATCTCCTATAGTTAAGTCCTTCTTTAATCTACCATCTACCAACCGCCCAGCATTTTCAAGGAGCAGTTTGAGTCCGGGACGCATGGCCTCCTCGATCAGCTGGATTCCAAAATGACATAAAACTCGATTCTCGCCAATCAACGGAACAATATCGCACGCTGCTGCGATCGCAACGAGGTCTAAATACTTATACGGTTCATGCTTATCCAAGTCCCATGCTTGAGTCAATGCTTGAGCCAGCTTGAATCCGATCCCGCACCCAGAAAGATACTTGTCCGGATAGGTACAATCAGACTGAAGTGGGTTCAGAATGGCAACTGCCTTCGGAATGCTCTTACCCGGCAAATGGTGATCGCATATAATAAAGTCGATGTTCTTTCCCGCGGCATAGTCTACTTGATCTACCGCCTTTATACCACAATCAAGCGCAATCATGAGTGAAACGTCGTTGTCTTCAGCAAAATCAATCCCTTTCAGGCTAACGCCATAGCCTTCACCGTATCGATCAGGTATGTAATAAGAAACATTTGGGTAGTGCTCTAACAGAAAGGAATATAAAAGGGATACGGCGGTAGTGCCATCCACATCATAATCACCATAGACCAAAATGTGCTCATCCGTGTTAATGGCCTTGGTAATGCGATCTACGGCTACTTGCATGTCCTTCATTAAAAAAGGCGGGTGCAGGCGCTCGAGTTTCGGATTGAAGAATAAGCGAGCCGATTCGAAGTCTCGAATTTCGCGCTGCATTAATAAGGTGGCGAGTGGGCCACTCGCATTGATCGCATTTTGAAATCCAAGAACGCTTTCTGCGCTCGGCACGGGTTTCATTGACCACTGTTTTTCGAGTGGTTTCATATCAAAAGTCCATTTTTTCTATTCGAATAAACTGATCGCGATAGATGGATTGATCCTTCGTTCCAAACGGATTGTATTCAAACTTCGAGTATGTGGCGATTTCCTTTGAGCCCTCAAGAATGCTTACGTAGCCCTTTCCTTTAACGTCTGCATTTTTCGCCGCCTCTAGGATGAGTTTCTCATGCGGGTGACCCTGATTAAAATGCTCAACATAGCCTTGGGTAAGATACAAGCGCACTTTTTTCTTCTTTACCTTAACCTTATAATTATATCGCTTAGCGTCTACATGAAAGCCTATTGCTGCACGCTGGTAGAGCTTTTCTAACGAATCAATTTTCACCCCCGTCAACTCTGCAGAACTCAAGTAGTGAGAATTCTCATTCGTTATAGTGCGTTCATCTTTTGTTCGTACAATTCGGTGATTAGAGTTCAAGTCAACTATGAAAAATTCCTTCAAAATCAATGCGGTTTTATCCCTTGTCGTGTCATAAAAATTCTCAATCTGTTGCTCTAAAAGGTCGCTAGCAAGCAGTACCTCTTCTGGCAAGTCTTCTGATGGATCCATCAACAGATCCCCAGTTTCTGGGTTGACACCTGCCGGGTCCAGTGCCTCTTGTATCAATGCCAAATTCGCAAGGCTCTTGGTGATGTTGTCAGCAAGCTCATTCAGATCCTTAAGTGCCTTGTCTGAATCTGTAGAATCAACCTTCGAGTTCAACTCATCATCACTGCCCATTCTTGGCGCTACAGTTGTTATTTCTACCTTCTCTTCGACCTCCTCAATTTCTGCAACCGGTTCGGGATCCACGATTTCTGCAACAACAGATTTCTCGATTGGTTCGGTTTCAATCTCAGCGGTTTCTACCTCTTCCCGTGGTTGCTCCTCAGCAACTTCCTCTTCCACTTCTGCTGTCGTTGATTCTATTTCAATAGGCTCAGAATCCTCTTCAACTAATGGCTCCTGAATAAGCGACAACGCCTCTTGTATCGGCGTTGGTTGGGGGTCTTTGGCCACCTTTTCCTTCTCCACTTTTTCTACCGGAGGGGAAGACTCAGCGCGAACAACTACTGGTTTCGAAGCAGGTTTACGGGTGGGCGTGTCCATTTTACTCATGGACTCCAACGATTCATCTGAATAGGGGATTTTTAGTTTTACTCCAACTAAAAGCGGATCTGATTGCTTCTTATTGTATTTGATTATTTCTGCCGTTTGGGTAAAATAGGCAGTGGCTATTTGATCGAGCGTTTGACCCTCGAGCACGGTGTGAATGTAAAACGCCTCTCCACCCACAATCTTGATGGACGCGTTTACATTAGATACTTGGGCGTGAGCGCCACTTCCAACGATGGAGAGTAAAATAACCAGTGTGAAAATGGAAACGGCCTTAGGCATTGGCCGAATTTATAGAATTTGAACTCGATTCGGGGTATTAGTCTGAAAGCTTTCTATTGACAACATCCGTTTGCAATCGAATAGACGCTTTATGAATTTCGTTCCACAATCCATGAACCAATTCAGGATCAATATTTTGATCTTCGGCAAACTTCATTCGGTCCTCTATAATCGATCTCCACCGCTCCAGTTGAAAAACTATCACGCCATGCTCGGCCTTATAGTTTCCAATTTGCTCAACGATCTCCAACCTCCGCTTCAATCCTTCCATGAGGCCATGATCCAGCTCATCTATAAGCCTTCTTAGTTGCTCCAATTGATTCAGCGCCACTGAATCTTCGAAGTGGTGCTGCTTTTCTTCAAGCTGGTCAATAAACGATTCAAATTTATCAAGGAAAATCTGCTGCTTTGGGTCGCTGAGCGCCTCATCCGGATTGGGGTGTGTCTCGATCATCAATCCATCAAAGCCAAGGTCAAGGGCCTTTTGAGAAATCTCTTTCAACAGGGAGCGCTTGCCACCAATGTGACTCGGATCAACGACCACCTCGAGATTCGGAAATTTTGTTTTTAACTCTATCGGGATCTCCCAATTTGGACTATTTCGATACGTCGGTTCTTGATACGTGCTAAACCCTCGATGGATGGCCACCAATTTTCGTATGCCCGCTACGTGTAGCCTTTCCAATGCTCCTATCCAGAGTTGAAGGTCTGGATTCAATGGATTCTTCACGAAAACGGGAATGTCCGTTCCCTGCAATTCATCGGCAATACTTTGCACTGAAAATGGGTTAACCGTTGTCCTCGCCCCGATCCAAACATGTTTTATCCCGGCGTCAAGAGCGGCCTTTACGTGCTCTTCATTCGCAACTTCGATCATGAATGGAATTCCATATTCCTTCTCCGCTTTGATCAGCCAAGGAAGCGCCTTTCGTCCGACACCTTCAAAGGAATTTGGCCTTGTTCGCGGTTTCCAAACCCCCGCTCGAAGGAGTTGAACCCTTCCGCGCTCTGCCAGTGTTTCGGCAACGCGCATAATCTGCTCTTCGCTTTCTGCGCTGCACGGACCCGCAATAATAAGCGGCGAGGCTTTTCGGTTAAGCCAACTGGATGTAGGAATGGTTTCCATAGCGTTGAAACAACTTAGCGAAGGTATGGTTTGAATTATTCTAAATCCGCACTTCGAACGTAACGAAGAGCATCCTTCGTTCTGCGGGAATAATTCCCGGACCCGGGTACCCAGTGGCTCGTCGTGTAAAGTAAATCTGATCCGTTAGATTATTGATGCTTGCTTCCAATGCATATCGTTTCCAGCCATATTTCATAGAGAAATCAAGTACCGTATAGCTTGGGATTATTCCAACCGTAGCATCTGGATAATACTCGGCGTTAGACGCATCCGTAAAATGTTGTGCTACATGATTTAGTTGCAGCCCGGCGCCAAATCCAGCAACAGACAATGCAACGCCTGATTTAAAATTTAGGTTAGGAACATTCTCCACATAGTTTCCGGCGAATTCCTTTTCATTGCTTTTCAGATATCGGGCATCGACCAAGGCTATGTTATTGTACCAGGTTAAGCCCCATTTCGTTTCTTTCTTGAGTAGCTTAAACACCTCCAACTCTTCAAACAATTCCAATCCTATGAATCGCGCATCAGCGATATTGGTTCGAACCAATTTGGTGCTATAGTTTCCAAGAGCGCGTTGCGCTTGGCCAATGCGGTTGTTGTACATCATGATAAATGCACTGGCATCGATGGTCACTGAATTTCGCAACACCTTTCCTCTGAAACCTAGGTCGGCAGTCCATCCATGCTCATCGGTAAGGTTTGAGTCGACTTGCAGATTATCGTTTACAACACGGACATCTGAAAAGTTGATGGCCCGATAGTTTTGAGAAATATTCCCATAAATCTCAACATCTTCAAAGCACCTATATGTACTTCCAATTCCAAAAAGTACCATGCTCCTCGGATCGTCGTCACTGGCTTGCACTTGTTCGCTAAACAGCACCTCATTCGTGAGCGGATGTCTATTCTCACTCAAATAGTAACCCGTGTTTTGCGTCCGGATGTATTCGAATCGAGCACCGGGTGTTAGATACCAGCATCCTGAAAGTGGAATAAGCGTTTCAGTAAAAACGGAAACGTTTTGCGACGGAAATCGAAAATCTGAACCCTCTAAGCTTTCTGGATTAATAAAATCAAAATCTGGCCCGTCAAATCCGATGGCCTTTCCTTGTCGACTTCGAGTATCGCCTTTGTAAAGGCGCGCACCTAGAAGTATAGCACCTGGGTTTTCTTTGATATTAAACCGCTGAACGAGGCGGGTTTCGTTTCCAACATTTAGGTAGTTTCCAAGTATCAGATCGCGGGCGCCAAGCGTATCAACTCTATTAATGTTGCCAAGAAAACCAAGCGCTGCACGCTCCGCCATGACGGCAAATGTTTTACTGTTGATCGTCAGATTTTTGGTGAGTTGCCCGTTTACAGTAGCCGAGGCCACGTTCCAATCAATTCGAAACCAATTACGGTCTCGAACGCTCAATTCTGGCGTGTCTTCGAACATCTTATCCGTCAGGCCGCCCGACTGTTTTGCAGTATAGAAATAATGACTCAAGGCAAGGTCAACCGACCACTTTTCTCCGAATGATCTTCCTATTTGTCCGTAGGCTCCATTGGCGTTGAAAAAACTGTTAGGCCTCCATCCACTGCCCTCTTTGTGCTGATAGTAGCCGTAATAATTCCACTTACCAACGCTGCCTCCAACGCTGTTAAATGAGCCAAGAAATCCGTAGCTCCCAATTGTTTGCCTACTAACAACTTCGGCTTTTCGGTCTTCTCGACCGCGCTTCATTTTAAAATTCAACAATCCTCCAAACTGAGTTCCATATTGCAGTGAAGCTGCTCCACGCACCAACTCAATTTGCTGAACAGCTTCAATTGCTGGGGTGTAATAACTCTCGGGGTATCCCAAAGCATCGGCGGCAATATCATAGCCATCTTGTCGGGTATTGAAGTTGGTGGTACGCTTTGGGTCTAGTCCTCGAGCACCAACACCCATTTGAAGGCCACCGGCATCTGTTTCTTGCACGTTCACTCCTGGAACTTTTGCGAATATCTGTCTGCCGTTATTGTTTGCTTGGTTAATGGACATTTCCCCAGGAACGATGACTTCATTCTTCTTAGCCGCGTACAAACCATCTACTTGGATATATTTTAGGTAGCCATGGCCGGTTCCAGAATTACTCGACTCGGACACTTCCACCGTCTCTAACGTCGATTCCAGTGGCTTCATTTCGACTTCATAAAAAAGTTGACGTTCAATATTCACCTCGATGGTTTTTGAAGCGTATCCCTCAATGAAAATGGTGACAGCGTGCGGACCTTTATCGAGTCCTCCAATCAAAATAAAGCCAGCCTCATTGGAAGGATAAGAATCGTAGGTGTTGTCAACAAACGCCTCAGCCTTGACGCGATCGTAATCTGGCGCGAGCACCCGAATGGTGACTTCGGCGCCAAATCCGCCCAGGGCGAAAAGCATGGAAAGTATAGAGATTAATTGCTTCAAGACTCAAAGGGTAAAATCCATGTTTTTGGCCTCCAGCTGTCTACTTGATCTGCGAGGTTTACAGACGAATCAACGTATGGTCGACTGCCCCGGCCATTAAATGTAACGTGCACGTTTGCATACACCCCGCTCGTTACGACGCCCGCTTTTTCGTAGTGCGCCTTCAAGAATTGAGCGTACTGAATCATTAGGTCAGGCTGAGTGCTCATCATCTTCTCTTGAGCGTGTGTCAAGAAGTCGCTGTTTTGGACTTCTATTCGATTGCCTTTTTCGTTTTCAACTGAGAATTGAGCGTATCCGGCCTTTTCCATCAACATAACCCGCCATCCAAACCGATATCCCTGTTCATGCCAGAATGGATTGCCATCATAGGCTAAGTGCCGAAAAGGAAATGCCAGTTGGAAAACGACCAGCAGTGCGATCGATAGCGATACAAGTTGATTGGCTGGAACGTGCGTGTTTCCGAAACTTTGGGCTTGCGCGCCAAATAGTCGTTGTTGCCAGTTTTCATGGAATGCAGCGCTAAAAAATACCAGAGTGGCTCCGATCATAATAAAAGGAAACATTCCAATTTGAAACAACCACCATGTCATGAGGTGAAAGGCAATTACCGCGGCGTATGCCAGCGCCCTAGTCCTCGCCACCAATAGAAAAAACGGTACAAAAAGATCATATAGAGCGCCTGCCCATGAAAAGACATAAGGCGTTGCCTCCCATTTGAAAATGGTTCCTAAAATTGGAAGTTGATCCTGTGCTGGAAGCCATATTGCAAGCGGCAAAGCATGAATCAACCAATCCGTATTTAGCTTGGCGATACCAGCAAATACATAAACCAGCACCAATTGAAACTTTAAGATATCAATGGTCCAGGCACTTACTGTACTTCTAGATTTGATTGCACCAAAGCGTTGATCCACCGATCGGCTCGCATTCGCAGGAAGAAAGACCATAATCAGTGAGACAAGAGAAACAAAGTAATAGTGATTCAGATAGTAGGTAACATCTATTAGTTCTATGTAGGTAAACGAAAGAAAAAACAGAACGGCCGAAATTCTGTAAAGCGCCCCAAAAGCAATTCCTAGCGATGATATTGCCATTATACCAAACATGACATAATAGGCCGTGTCGGGAAGGTCTGCTACCCAATAAAATCCGAAATATTTGAAGTGAATTAACGGCTCAATGAATTGAGATTCGATCCAGCCATTGGACCAAAAGCGCACGATACTTATAAACATAATGGCCCCAAAGAGCATACGAAAGGTAACCAGTGGGGCAATTGAAACTGGCTTGAATAGGATCGAATTCCACCTTTCCTTAATCCCCATCGTTGTCTTGATAGGTGATTTGAACTCCCAATTGCGATGGCATGTCAACCTTTAATAAAACCACCAATTGCTCGATACGGTTATACACCGTTTCTAAATCAGAAGGATTTGATTCAATTGAACTTTTCAGGTTTGCCCCATCCAAGTCTGAAGCGATCTGGTCGAAGAGGTTATTGATTGCCATACTTAAATCAGTGCCGTCTTTTGTTGCCTTAAGACTGTTTAAATAGTCGTCAAATCCGAGTCCTGTCCCTCCATTAAATGCATCTTGAATTCCTCTTAAATTTTCAAGAGCCAGTGCCGCCGAAGTGTTTGAGTAATACCCTTCTAGCTTATGTGCTTGAGTAACCCCAAGTGTCTTTTTTCCAAGTGGAATCCCGATCCGCGCATTCTTAAACAACTCAAATTCATAGTTAATTTCATTTACGAGGTTGCTGATCGAGCCTCCCGCGCTGCTTGTTGTGTTCACCTCAAATTCACTTTGATAGCTCAACCACTCATCTGAAACGTCCACTCCTTGTTTTAGGATATGCACCACGTTATCCAATAAATAGGTCCTTCGATTTGCATCCGAAAGCAGTGATTCAGATTCATTAAACAATAGATAATCCAATGAGGCAAATCCATTAGCGTCTGCATTCTTTGCGCCGTCCAAATCGTAATCTCCACTTGCTATGTTTTGTTCCACTTGAGCGGTATCTGTAGGAAAGGTATTTACCCGAGTGCGCATACTTACATCTGCTGCTGGACCGATTTCAAACACAGAACATGCGTTCCATTCTCTATAGGCTTTGATAAAAGATGATTGAACTACTACCAGTTGCGCTATCGTGGGATTGGATTCAAGCAGTTTGGAGTCCGAATCAAGTTGATTCATCGCTTTGACCCAATCCGCATAGGTGGGTTGTATGACACTGTTACCTATGTTTTTCAACATGGCTGCTTTGTCGAACGTGTCGTCAATAGGGTCAGTGCCGCCCTTGCACGCGCTCAGGAAAATGCAGATTGCTACTAAAGCCTGAATACCTCGCATTGCTATAGTTGAGTTTGGTGACCCTTAATCTCATACACCTCTGCAATCTTCTCACGCGCAGCTTTCAGGTCGTCAAGCGTCACCTCATAAAAGTTGATTCCAATTATGCCTAGAGCCTCATCAATTTGACCGTTTGTGATTGACTTTTCTTCGTTGTACTTCAAATTTTGTATAAACACATAGGCTCCAGAAAGTGCGTGATTTCGCCCGTAGTCCTCGGTCACATTATCAATGGCCACGTTTATAAAATGGATCGCCGTGGCTGCGCAAACCAACTCCCAACTCTCCCTAATATCATCTCTGGCTTCATCCCGAACATCGTATCGATGTACGTTGATCGCTTGCCTTCCTCTTCGAAACGCCTCTCCTAATGATTCGATGGTGCCCAATCGCGAATCACGACCGACACAGTATTTGGCCCAATAGCGCACGTCTTCTAGGCTTTCAGGAAACTCAATAGGTGCACCAAAGTAACCGTATGCCTCATCCCAGTGGTGTTGCATTACGGTGCCTTCTCCAATCACAACGGTCTCGTTGTCTACGTCTAATTGCTCGTCAATTAAGTAATGAGAAGTTGCCTGATAATAGCACAAAGCGCCCATGATTGTTTTCTCGATAAACTGACCGTATTCCCAGCCATTTTCGTCGAACAACCGCATTGCGCTACTATCCTCTGAGAATACCCGTCCAGGAACGCCGCTTGATCCATATTCTGCCGTCAGGCTAATCTCCGCCGCCCGCACGAAATAGTCATCAATTAGCGACTGATCCGGTTCAAAGCATTTGTCTTTCAATTGTTTCGTGGCGCTGAAAGTGAAATTCCCACCGCCATCGTTGTTTGTGTTTTCAAACATTTCACGCATCACTCCGATATCCAACCCAACTCCTGAGTCATTAGAGGTGTTCACGTATAGGATTAGCTCTGAAAGTTGATTCAATCGCGCTGTCTGCCCTGAGAAATCGACATTTTCAAAATCGTAGGATTCTGGTGGCACCACTGGTAACTTTGGTTCCTCGAAAACAATAGGGTCATCCTTACAGGCAGTGAGTGCTGTCAATCCAAGAAGTAAACACATCACAATTTTAAGCGTACGATTGAACATCAATTTTTATTTAGACTGATTTTAAATAATGATGCAAACATACCGTCGATACTAGGGTGCGGCAATACCCAAAAACGGGTATTTGTCATTTTAAACCCTGAGATTGAACATAAAAAACCCCCAAGACAAGAATGTCCCGAGGGTTCTACGGATTGAGAGATCGTATTAATCGATGGTTACCGTCTTGGAAGCCACAGATTCATTCACCATATAGAACTTCTTACCGGTGGATTCGTCAGACGTGATATTGAATGCAGCAATCTGAAGAATGGCCGAACCTTTACCCAAGCTATTCATTTCTTCTTCAGTAAACGGCGCATACGTCTCAGTTCCACCAAGTCTTTTCAAAACACTATTGTCAGGCCCGTAAATCGAAAAGTAAATTGAGTCGGCATTGCTGATACTTCCATCATGCGCTAGATTGTAAGCTGCGTCGCCGTCTACTGTCTCGTTCACCTCACGCACCTTTTGCGCTCCTGGAAAAGGATATAGGTTAGAAAGTCCCGTGCCACCAATTGCTGGGAAACCATTTCCACCTCCTACTGTGTATGAAATACCGTCGTTGTTGAATCCTTCTGATGGCTGTTCCAACTCAACCCAAGAATAGGTTGAAGCTGCCGTATTGAAGTCCAAGATTTCGGATGTCGAACCTTGATGCCATTGCACATCACCAACTTCAACAAAGCTCCCCCCATCTTGAAACCAAGCTAGCGAAGTTCCAATAGAAAGGACGATATCAAAGCCCGCCGTAGTCTGTACAGTGTTTGTGTTGATGGCATAAAAGGCGCCGTCAGCATCACCAAACGTAAGTTCAGGGTTTGCGGACGAACCACTCGCTGCTTCGATGGTAACTGTTTTTGTTTTTGAGTCGTCGCCGTCTTCATTTGACACAGTGAGTGTCACTTCAAAGTCACCACCGGTTAAATATGCATGGGTTGGGCTCATTTCCGAAGAAGCATTGCCATCTCCAAAATCCCAGGTATATGACGATACGTCGCCTTCGCCGGAAAAGGTAAATGCGGCCTCCGATCCATCCACTTCGAATGTGAAGTCTGCTGTTGGTGCCTTTTTGCACGCCGTTAGCAGTAGCAATGGAAGTGCAAATGCGATAAGTTTGGTCGTAAAGAATAAGTTCGTTTTCATAATCAGTTGTTTGTTATTACAAAAGCAAATATCAACCAACAGTCAGGGGCCTTCAATAGGTCAAACTACCCATTTTTATACGTTCTTTCCCTTAGTCCTCGCCTTTCTTCAGAATCTCCATCTTCTCTCCCATGGCAAATGCAAACTCCTTCATGTCCTTGCTTACCGCTTCGTCACCGGTTGCACGCTTGTACGTATCACTCATGCTGAGCATCATCTGATGAAAGAAAATCTTCATGTCATCGATGGTCATGTCCTTGGTCCAAAGGTCTATTCGAAGTGTGTTTTTCTCATTTGAATCCCAAATGGTTAAAAAGGCTGCGTCACATGCGCCAGTTTCATCATTATCACTTGCCTTCCAGGTAATTGTACTTGGAATTTGATTCTCATCTAAGGCAACATTGAATTGAATATTTGTTTGTTTTTCAGACATGTTATGGCTTGTATTTACTCTTTTTTAATATCTCGTCGGCTGGTGTCTCCAACAGCAACTGAAGGTCAATGATTTCTTGTGTTTCCATGTACTCGCGCACCATTTGCCAGCCGATGAAATGGCCCATACGAGATGGCGATTCTTTTACCAAATCAACCGTGAAAGGTCCATCGTTGATGAATTTTCCTTTCAATCCAGGTTCGGTTGTAAACAGCAGTTCATTGTCGACAAAGTGCGTCCACACCATGGATTCGTGGGTGATGGCCCAGTGCATTTCCTCCGCGGTATACCCGATTTTAATTGAATCGGGCATCTTAGGGAACAGGGCATCTAAGCAGTAAAAGATCTTACCCTGATGTATGATCTCATCCAACAATCTCGATTCGGTTTCGACCATCAATGGATAATCCGTTTCCAACCAGCCTTTCATCATCCAAGGCACCACGTGATTCGGAGACATTCGCGCACGCTGATAAAGTGGCCATTGCAGGTATTCATAGAATTTACAATCTTTCCCTAAAAAGAGCTCGAGGCAAATGCCAATCTCATTTTCGGTCATGATATAGGGCGAATTGAACCCCCCAACACACAACAGATGTTTAGGAACAATGGCATTTGGGAAGTACAACTTGTAATGCTTCCACGCATCATCCAGCTCTGCTTGAATTGGATCCATATCGCTATAAACCGCGTTCACTTCGGTGAATACCTCAGCAAAATCTGGGTGTGTGGTAAACGAACGGATGGACTCAAACAAGTTTGAATCAGAAACGGCGCCCAGCTGCAAGACATCTTCCACGTAATGGGTGTACGCCAGCGGATATTCAGCAAGAAGGCGTGGATGCTCGGTGCGATAAGACACGGGTGTGAGGTTGGACCAAAGCTGATCGATACGTTCAATCTCAACGTTGGCCTCGATTTGACTCACATCAACGTCAAGTCTATTTTCATCGCAACCGATGCTAATTGTTAATATAGATAGTAAACAAATGGCTGTTCGAAGAGTGCTGCTATACATAGGAAATTGCCAAAGGCGGCTGTGTAATTTTGGGACAAATGTAACAGCGCAACTATGATTACTCAACGTATATCGGTCGTTTTGATATTTATCGCTTTGCTCAGCTTAAATGGCCAGAGCCAGAGCGACATGGACGACAGATCTCTTCGATTTGGCCTCATGGGAAGTCCAAACTTTGGATGGTTACGGCCAGAAATAAAGGAGCTGGAGAAAGACGGCCTACAACCTCGACTCGGTTTTGGGTATGGCGTAATGATGGACTATAAGTTCACCGATAGCCCAAATTACTTGTTCAGCACGGGCGCAAACATTACCACCAACGGCGGTGGATTAATAGAGCCATGGGAAACGGTGATTACCGAGACCGACACTGCCTTTCGATTCTTAGGAAAAAATGATCGCACATACCGACTGCAATACGTCAATGTGCCACTTCTTCTAAAAATGCGCACCGGCGACGTGGGATATATGAGCTACTTCGGCGCCATTGGCTTTGATGCCAGTTTTAGAACTCGGGCTAGGGTAAACAACACATATACTTGGTTAGGAAATAGCGCACTTCAGCCTGATGATGAGGAAGACATGGATCTGAACAGCAATATCAATTTCATGCGGCTAGCACTCAACATTACGCTCGGAGCGGAGTACAATCTCACGGGCAACACAAACATTTACGCGGGGCTTGGAATTCATAATGGCTTCACCAATATGTTTAACAACAAGGGTGGTAGCAACATCCTAAAGCCCGCCTCGGACGGGACACCTGAGTTGGACAGTTCCGGAAATGTCATTGTCAGTCAGCGAAAAGACGCGAAGACGATGTATATTTCGCTAGACATTGGCGTCTTTTTCTAAATGAACTCAAGCAAAATAATTGAACATATAGCTGATTGGCTCCGCGACTACAACACAAAGGCTGGAACCAATGGCTTTGTAATTGGTGTGTCTGGAGGTATTGACTCTGCCGTCACATCTACACTGGGCGCACTTACAGGTCTTCCAATTCTCTGCATCGAGATGCCCATTCATCAGCATCAATCTCAGGTTGATCGAGCACGTGATCACATCCACTGGATGCAAGACCAGCACAAAAACGTAGCGGTTGAATCCGTAGAGCTGACGGCCACGTTTGAGGGCCTCATTGCAGCCTTACCAAAAACCGATGCCTCATCTAGAGAGATGGCATTGGTAAATGCGCGGGCCAGATTAAGGATGACCACGCTCTACTATTTCGCTGCCACGCATGGCATGTTGGTGCTTGGCACAGGAAATAAGGTGGAAGATTTTGGGGTTGGATTTTACACCAAGTATGGTGATGGAGGAGTAGACCTGAGTCCGATCGCAGATTTGAATAAAACGGAAGTGTATGCAGTTGGCCGCGATCTCGGAATCATCGAATCCATTTTATCTGCCCCACCGACGGACGGACTTTGGGGAGACGATCGAACGGATGAGGAGCAAATTGGCGCATCGTATCCAGAGCTTGAATGGGCAATGACATTTAATGGGGATGTGACCCAGACAACAGCCAGGCAACGTCAAGTTTTGGAAATCTATACTCGCTTACACAGGGCCAATAGACACAAGATGGAGCCTATTCCGGTGTGTGAGATTCCAAGAAATTTGCTGGACTAACACCCGTTTAGAGGTGAATCCGCTCTTGCTTCGACCGACGCTCGTGCCTCGCTGGCTGTGCATGACGCTACGTGTTTATGGAGGCGCACGATCATCATTTTAACCAATTCCGGTTAGCCGTCATGCTGAGCGTTTGAGCGCAGCTAGAACTGGTCGAAGTGTGAAACGACGGCCCTCAATTATCAATGCTTCCAAGATCGGTTGATCGTGCTGACTTCGCATGAAGCTGGAGTCTTTGACTCAAATGGATAGATTTGAACATGTTGAAGACAATGTTCGTTTACATTCTCCAATGCTCGGATGACTCTTGTTATACGGGGATTACCAATGATTTGACACAACGAATCGCACAACATTCAAGTGGACTTGATCGAAAGGCCTATACATATCCAAGGCGACCAATTATGTTGAAATGGAGCCTTGAGGTTCAGGGCCCAAATCAGGCTATTCTCTTGGAGAAACAAATAAAAGGATGGGGGCGAAAAAAGAAGGAAGCGCTCATTGAAAATCGCCTAGAAATATTACCATTCATTTCGAAGAACCTTCGTGAACGCAACAAACAAGATCAATAATCCGCTCCTGCTTCGACCATCGCTCCTGCCTCGCTGGCTCTGCATGACGTTACGTTTATTGGGTGCAAGCGCGATCGTTTTGCACCATCACGCCCAGCCGTCATACTGAGCGTTGGAGCGAAGCGAGAACTGGTCGAAGTGTGAAACGGCAGCTATATCGCAAGTAGACACTTCAATGTTTCGAATCCCTTCTAAAAAAAGGGGGTGCCTGTGGAGCAGGTGGGGTGTTTGGCAAACAGAAAACACGATAAATTCGAATCCGCTCTTGCTTCGACCGACGCTCGTGCCTCGCTGGCTCTGCATGACGCTACGTGTATTGGGTGTGAGAACAACCGGTTTTAGCAAGCGAGAAAAATCATCATTTTGATCAAGTCCGCCTAGCAGTCATGCTGGGCGTTCGAGCGAAGCGAGAACTGGTCGAAGTGTGAAACGGCGGCCACGGGAATCGAATTAGTCCACCGTCCAGGTATGGCTTCCCTGAATCAACGCATCCAAATCGCCGTCTCCTTTTACAGAAATTGCATGTTCCAATTGCGCTTTCATAGCGTCTTCGTATCGGAAACGATCTTCTTGATACAAAATACCAAATGGTCTTGGCAATCCTCCTTCCAGCGCATTGTTGTCAAACATTCGGCTCAGAATAGTCGCCTTCATTCGATCTGAAGAATCGTGGATCCAAAGATCGTCGGCACTGCAGTCATTCATGGAAACGACCTCTGCTTTCATGCCATTTAATCGAATTCCAAACTCGCTATCGGCACCGTAAATCATCGGCTCACCCTCACGGATTGTAATTGTTGATTTTGCCTTGGTTGCTTTATCCGTGAATACCTCAAACGCACCGTCGTTGAAGACGTTGCAATTCTGATAAATCTCAATAAGTGAGGTTCCCTTGTGCGCATTCCCCGCCGCTAGTATCTCTCGCATGTGCTTTGGGTCGCGGTCCATGGTGCGCGCTACGAATGTGGCATCAGCACCCAACGCCAATGCCTGTGGATTAAACGGATGATCCAACGAACCCATCGGTGTAGACTTGGTCACTTGGCCTTTTGGCGAAGTAGGCGAGTATTGACCTTTTGTGAGGCCATAAATTTCGTTGTTGAAAAGCAAAACGTTTAGGTCGAAGTTTCTTCGCAACAGATGTATCAGGTGATTTCCTCCAATAGAAAGTGAATCGCCATCTCCGGTGATTACCCACACGCTGAGGTCTGGTCGGGCTGCTTTGAGACCACTAGCCATTGCTGTTGCGCGCCCGTGTATGCTGTGAATGCCATAGGTATCCATGTAGTATGGAAATCGAGAAGAGCAACCGATGCCACTCACAAATACGATGTCCTTTTTGTTGATGCCAGCCTCCGCCATCGTGCTTTGCATTTGCTTCAAAATGCTGTAATCACCACATCCTGGACACCAACGCACGTCTTGGTCTGTCGCGAAATCTTTGGCCGTATATGTTGTTGGGTTCTGCATTATATCAACTCCTTTATTTGTTCCTTAATCTCTCTTGATGTGAAGGGCATTCCTTGAATTTTGTTGAACGGAACAGCTCCTGTTCCATACTTGGCGTTTATCAAATGCACCAGCTGGCCATTGTTAATCTCGGGGATTAACACCCGATCAAACTTGGACATAAGTTCCTCAAGGTTTTTAGGGAATGGATTCAAATATCGCACGTGTGCTTGGCTCACCTTGTGTCCGTCTTTAATTAAGTCACGAACGGCGGTTCGTATGGCACCATAAGTAGAACCCCAACCCAAGACCAAAACGGAGCCACTTTCATCGCCTTGAGCAATTTCCTGCGCTGGAATATGGTTTGCTATCAAGTCTACTTTCTCCTGTCGAATCTTGACCATCAACTCATGATTATCTGGATCGTAACTCACATTGCCCGTTTCATTCTCTTTCTCTAGTCCACCAACCCGGTGTTGTAGATTTTCCATGCCTGGGATGGCCCATTCACGGACAAGCTTTTCATTTCTTCTGAAAGGAAAATATGTTTCGTCTGAAAGTGATTTTTCTGGATCGGCCCATCGTGGTGTGATGGATGAAATATCTGCTGCTTTTGGAAAGCTCCACGGTTCTGAACCATTTGCGATAAATCCATCGCTCATGAACATAGCCGGAATCATGTGTTCGACCGTGATTCTTACAGCCTCAACCATGGCATCGAAACAATCTGATGGATGGCTAGCAGAAACAATTACGAGCGGTGCTTCGCCATTTCTACCATACATGGCTTGCATCAAATCACTTTGTTCGGTCTTTGTCGGCAATCCAGTGCTGGGTCCGCCGCGTTGCACATTAATAATCAAAAGTGGGATTTCGAGCATTACAGCAAGACCCATCGCCTCCCCTTTTAATGCGATTCCGGGTCCGCTTGAGGCCGTCATTCCAAGCGAGCCGCCAAAACTGGCCCCAATAGACGCACAGATCGCAGCAATCTCGTCTTCTGCTTGAAAGGTTTTAACGCCGTAGTTTTTGTGTCGAGCTAATTCATGTAAAATATCGGATGCCGGAGTAATTGGATATGAACCATAGAATAGCTCCAACCCCGCTTTATTCGCAGCGACTATAGCACCCAATGCTGCTGCTTGATTTCCCATTATACTTCGATACTCACCGCTAGGCAAGTTGGCCGACTCAACCTCATATCTCGATGTAAATGTTTCGTTGGTATCGCCAAAGTAATAGCCCGCCTTAAGCACGGTCAAATTCGCGTCCTTGATGTCTGGTTTCTTGGAAAATTTTTCAGTGATAAATGATTGCGTGGTTTCCATGGAGCGGTTATACATCCAAAGCAAAAACCCTAAAACGAACATGTTTTTACATCGATCAATATCCTTGGTTCCGAGGCCTGAATTAGCCAATGCCTCCTTCGTCATTTTCGTGACATCAATTTCAACCACCCGAAATTGATCCAAGGTTTTGTCGAGCAAAGGACTCACGTCGCTTTCATACTTGGCCAATCGAAGATTCTTCTTGTCGAAGCCTGCCGTATTGGCTATTATGGTTCCTCCTTTTTTGAGCTGGCTCACGTTGGCCTTTAAGGCTGCCGCATTCATTGCCACGAGCACCTCAACTTCATCGCCTGGGGTGAAGATGTCGACGCTGGCAAAGTGTAGTTTAAATCCAGATACTCCTGCTACCGTTCCTTGCGGGGCGCGTATCTCGGCAGGGAAATTCGGAAACGTACTGATATCGTTTCCGTAGTGCGCATTTGTGTCAGTGAAAAGACTCCCCGTTAATTGCATTCCGTCTCCAGAATCACCTGCAAAAAGTATGGTGACATCCTTCCTTTTCTCTGTGGTCTTCGTCATTATTAATAAATCGGTGGCAAAAGTAGCCGTTTGTGTCGGCTATTTAATGACATTAGTAACCTTCATTGCCACCAAATTGTTTGCGATGTTATGAGAAACGCTATTCGACTTACAGCATACCTGTGTATTCTTCTCCTTTCCTTCTCGTTTGAATCGTGTAGGAGAGAGCTTGAACCGCCTGAAGTAGAAAATGAAATCCTCACGCCGATTCTGCACACCAAATTGAATTTGGCCAATATAATTCCGGACTCGCTTCGAGCCGAAAAATCGGATGGCTCCATATCCCTTGTATACAGAAACGTGATTCACGAGGCCAAGCTCAACGCTTTCAACGAACTGAATACCCGCGAATTTGTACAGAGCGCAAAGCTTCAAAAACTAAAGCTGAGCGATCGCTCCGTTTCAAACACCATCACGCTTGGGCAGATCACCAAGGGCGGCCCATACGAAGGATTAATAATCTTAGCCCATAATTCAGGAAATCCATTTCAGATACCTGAAATAGCGAATCAAAGTTTTGGTCCCGAGGTGCTCGACGGCTCATCCTATTTTGATGAAATGACCCTCGATTCTGGGTTCATGGATATCACGATCGAGAACGGTTTTCCGACAAGCATTTCGGATATCAATTTCGAAATCCGTAATCAAGGTGCTGGCAACGTTGTGGTCGACACCACGTTCGATTACGTTGGTCCCGGAGAAACAGAAACACGCTCGGTAAACATTGCGGGAAAGTCCGTGGAGGCGTTTCTAGAAGCATTTGTGACAAACTTCAATGTGGATCAAAGCGCTGGCCCAGTAGTGATTGACACATCGGACGCGCTCATCGTAACGGTAGTTACCCGAGACCTAAAGGTATTCTCAGCCAAGGCGATCTTTCCTGCGCAGGACATCATAGCCGTAAACGATGTTAACGCCATGGAGGGAGTTGGAACGACACGTATTACCCGTGCAATTGCCAAGTCGGGGTTTGTAAATGTGGAGGTAGAAAGCACCATTGAAGACACGCTGTATTTCGAATACTTTATACCAGATGGAACGCTCAATGGCGAATCTTTTGTGGTTGAAGAAACCATCAATCCTGCTCCAAGTGGTGGTTCCATTTTCAAAAAATTTAAGTTCGATGTATCGGGGTATGAGTTTGGAATGACTGGATTTCCCGTTAAAGACAGCGTCAATATATTCTACAGTGAATTGGTTGGACGGATCGATTCTACTGGCCGTAAAGTGAATATCACGCTGAATGATAGCATCCGAGTTTTTGTGAATTTGAGCGGTTTTGTACCTGAGTATATTGAGGGCTATGCAGGTGACACAACAATTGATATCGGACCAGAAGTAATTCCGTTAGAGCTCTTCAAGAAAATTAATGGCGGCAGCATAGAGTTTTCGGAAGTTAAGATGGCATTGAGCGTTGTAAATGGAAACAATGTTCCTTTCGACGTAGATATCAGCACACTGCGTGCCTCAAATACTCGAAGTGGCGAGTCGGTAGAAATAGATTTGTCTTCGCTCCCAAACCCAATCTCGGTACTTGGAGCCTCAGATTTAGAGACGCCATGGGAAAAGACGTGGGAAATCGATTCGAAGACTTCACTAAATGCCGCCATCGGAATATTACCTAATCAGTTTGAGGCAGCCTTATCCGTCAAGACCAACCCGCTTCAAGACCTGAATGATTTGACTCAGTTCGCGGTCGACTCCAATCAGCTTGTTGCTTACGCCGATATTGAGATTCCCTTGGACTTCATTGCCAAAGAACTAATACTGCAAGACACCGTGGAGTTTAGCGGTAAAAACATCCGATACCCAGAGGAAATAGGCTCTGGAGTGATGTATTTAATTGCCAATAACTCGCTACCTCTCGAAGCAAGCGTCAGAATTGAGTTTATATCAGGGAATAGTAGGGTTCAGACTCTACGATTTGATCGTAGAATTTCCGCTAGTGGCACAGGTAAAGATGTGGAGAGCGTATTGGCCTTGACATTCAACAAAACCACCTTTGACAACATCCTTTCGGCGGATCATGCCGTCATGATTGCTGAAGTTTCGACCGAAGGTGCCGAAGCAGTCAAAATATATTCGGACATGGGAATCGATTTAAAGCTCAGCTCCCGGTTTAACTATACATACGGCAAGAAATGATTTGGCAAAAACACACACTCATCTTCTGTATCGGACTCCTCCCGCTCCTTGGACACACCCAGAATGATTGGAGTTGGAGTCAGTTTCACTATTTCGGCGACACAAACTACGCGCAAGCCGGTCTTTCAGGCGATGCGCATTATGAAATTCTTTCAAATAAACTCACCAATGCCTTGTTCAACGAGGCTGTATATGACGGTAAAATATCCTCAGAGACTAGTGCGTTCATGGACGACTTAGACCATGACCAATACATTCGGCTTTCTGCTGGAACCAGCGGTTCAATGTGGTTTAGAAGCAATCGGAAAGGCAAATGGCGGTGGCTGTTTGGCGCCGGATATTACGACAAAGTGCTCGGTGCTATGAAAACTGGATTGGCTCAGCTTTACCTGCGCGGAAACGGACCTTATGAGGATCAAACATTATCTCTAGGCCCATCATACTTAACATACCACAGCTATCAATTTGCAGGCGGCGGAATTGAACGAAGCACCAACAGCTCGACCTGGGGAATCACTGTGCAAATGATCAAATCAAGTCGATATGCTCAACTCAATATGGGATACTCCACATTTTACACCGCGCCTTATGGAACGGAGATTAATGCGCCCCTCGCTATGCGATATGACGCTACCAACACAAGCCAACCAAAACTGGGTGCTTGGTACGGAACCGGGTATGGAATCAATGCGTATTTCCAACATCAACCTAGTCCGGACGCTCCACTGATAGGGTTCCAAATAAAGGACCTCGGTCAGATCTTTTACCAAGGAGTAAATCGCTGGAAGATGAACGACACGTTACATTTTACTGGACTCGACGTCGACAATATATTGCAGCTCGATGACAGCTTGATCAACGGTGGCGATCTAGATAGCATCGAAGCCTTGATAGGACTTCAGCGCGTCCATCCATTTACTCGCGCCAATTTACCCGCCAATATTCAGGTAAACTATGTGCATCCAATTGGCGAAAAAGCGAGCGCTCATCTTTGTCTACGCCAGTATATCCGATTTGGTCTTCCAGAACTAAACCTTGGTTTTGCCTATCGCCTTACAAATTGGTTTACGATTGAGCCAACGGCTCGAATCGGGGGGTTTTCTCGATTTGATTTAGGGTTAACCGCGGCAATCAATGTGAAAAACCAGTTTCAGCTGATTGTTAAATCAGAGCAATTTGAGAACCTCATTGTGCCTCAAGAATCCACGAGCCAGTATCTATTTGTTGGTGGACAGCTAAAATTCTAGGCGCAGCTCCTTACATTTAGCCCACCTAACTAATTATGCGCTTTCTACCCTTCTTTTTGATTGTCCTATTTGCCAGTTGTAAGTCTAACAAGCCTGCGCCTGAAGCATCTGATAAAGCAAGTGTGCCCGTCGAGCAAACAGCTGAGTCACCAAAATCTGCCGAAATCCCATCACTTGAAAACAGTGTGTGGACGGAGTATAAAGAGATGGATCTTCCAGATCTTGAGCGGAGAATAAGTCCGGCCTCCTACTCTCTTTGGCAATGTGATTATTCGAAACTGATGGAGTCTCTGAGTGGTTCATCGGCTGAGACACAACTGCCTATCGAGGATCAGCTTCAACTTTTTCAATTAGAAAACTCTGGAACCATGAGTGAAGCGCTGGCCGCAAAATTCCCTGAAATCAAATCATACAAAGGCTATTCGGCAGACAAAACCTACAGCATTCGAATGGACACAAACGAAAAAGGTCTGTTTGCAGAAATAAAAAATGGAAAAGAAATCATGCTTTTAGAGCCTTTTCTGGAAGGCAACAAAACATTCTATGTCCTTTATGAAAAATCATCCTTGCCGAAGGCCTCGCGTGAGGATTTTGAAAAATAATTTATGAAATTACTTACGCTATTCTCTGCCCTATTCTTCTCGCTGACTGTTTCTAGTCAAGTACGCTATTTCACCCCAACCGAGTCTACAGAACCCGAATTCAACCAGTTTACGTTTGATATAGAGCCCTCCTTGATGTCGGCACTTAACACGGCCTCAGCAACTGTGGCGGCAACTATTCAACTTCCATTGCCAAACGGTGTGGCCGTTGATCTACGCCTAGAGTCCGCACCAATTATCGCTCCTGAGCTCGCAGAAAAATATCCCGAGATCAAAAGCTTTCGGGTAACGGGCGACCAAATTCACGGCCGTGTTGGATGGACGTATAAAGGATTTCATGGAATTTTGTTTACCACAAATGGCACCGTATATATTGATCCTGCTTCGAACGCGGCGGGGTATACCAGCTACTACCGCGACGACTATACGGAGCATTATCGCGGTTTGAAGGAGCGCCAGTGTTATACTGAGGGTGAAATTGTTGATGTCGCATCTGAAGTTATGCCCATTAATGGACACGATGCCGGGCGCAGTGGCGACAAACTAAGAACGTATCGTTTGGCATTAGCCTGCACGGGCGAATACGGTCAATTTCATGGGGGCACGGTATCGGGTGTGCTCAGCGCGATGGTAACATCCATTAATAGAGTTAACGGCGTGTATGAACGCGAATTTGCCATCACGTTCGAGCTTATTGGCAACAATGATGATATCATCTATTTAAATTCAGCCACCGATCCGTATACAAACAACAGCGGAAGTACAATGCTGGGCCAAAACATCTCGAATCTGAGCAGCGTTATTGGAAACTCCAATTTTGACATCGGTCATGTTTACAGCACTGGAGGAGGAGGCATCGCGGGACTTGGAGTAGTTTGTGGCCAAGCAAAGGCGAGGGGCGTTACAGGTTCCTCTTCTCCAACAGGTGACCCTTTTGATATCGACTATGTATGTCACGAAATGGGGCATCAATTTGGTGCAAGTCACACCCAAAACAGCAGTACATCATCATGCAACCGTTCGGCGAACAATGCTTTTGAGCCGGGAAGTGCATCCACCATTATGGGTTACGCAGGTGTTTGCAGCCCAAGTCTTCAAAACAATTCGGACGACTATTTTCACGCACATAGTTATGACCAAGTAATTGCATTTGCACACAACGGAAGTGGAAATTCATGCGCTTCGAGCACCAATACTGGAAACAGCGCGCCGCAAGTAACTGTGCCGAACGGCGGGTTTTTCATTCCAATTGAAACTCCTTTTCTACTCGATGGGTCAGCGACCGATCAAGACGGCGACGACCTCACCTATTGTTGGGAAGAAATGGATTTAGGCCCTGCAGGTCATCCTGATAGCCCATCGGGAAATGCTCCAATTTTTCGTTCGTGGGATCCAGTAGATGAGACATATCGCGTCTTTCCGAAAATGTTGAATATCATTCTGGGGAACACCGTTCTTGGAGAAACCTACCCTACCTATGATCGTGATTTGACTTTTCGCTTAACGGTTCGGGATGAAAACAGCGCAGGAGGTGGTGTTGGCATCGATGAGGTTGAATTTGAGGCAAGTGAAGATGCGGGGCCATTCTTGGTAACCTCTGCTCAGACAGGAGAGTCAGTTGAGGCAGTCAATGGATATTTAGTAACCTGGGACGTTGCAGGCACAGATGCATCGCCCGTTAATTGTCAAAATGTAAACATCGACCTCTGCAAGTTTAGCAGCGCCAATCTAACCTTAGATGTAATTGAAAACTTGGCCACGAACACTTCAAATGATGGATCTGAGGCAGTGAGCATTTCACTCTCAAACGTGGGTAACGGCTATTACATTCGTGTTAGCGCCGCAGATAATATTTTCTTCAATATCGGCGGCAAATTCAGTGTGATTGAACCAAGTGAACTCGAGGACGAGGACATCGTATTGAACCTTAACCCAGATTATTTTAATGCGCTTATGGCGCTTACTTGGAACGATGATTTTTCTTCTGAAACAAATTGGTATGTAGAAAAGTCCATCGCTAACAATAGTGCGTACACAGTCATAGATACGTTGGCACCAAACAGCACTTCGTACTTAGATTATAATGTGATCATGTACGGTGAGGAGTATTACTATCGAGTGTATGCTGAGAATTCAGTGAGTACCAGCGACTATAGTAATGAGGTGGTCTACCAAGGGTTAGGTCAGGAAGAATTGGATGTGGAAAGCTTGAAGGTTTATCCAAATCCAACAGATGAGTTGCTACATATCTCTGGGATTCGCTCCACTGTGACATACACGCTTTATTCTATTTTGGGGGCGGCTGTGAAGTCAGGAAGCGTCGCGGAAAATAGCGCTGCTATAAACGTGAAAAACCTAGCCGCAGGTGTTTATTTACTGCAACTAGGTTCTTCTAATTCTGTTGTATTCAAACGCGTCGAAATACTTTAATCAACGCGTCAAGGCGAGCACAGGACGCTGTTGATGTTGTGCCAACTTTCTTGAAATGCTTGGATTTAGCAATCGTTGAAACCAGTTGCTTTTTCGAGGTATGGTCACAATCATATCCATGTCATTTGCATTGGCGAAAAGCGATAACGCAAGTTCGACATCTTCATTCTCTACAACTTCAAATGCGTGCTCTATGTTTTCAAGTTGCACATGCATGTTATAGCCTTGCTCCACGTCGTCCATGCTTATGTCATCATCGTCGGACTCTACGGTCACAACGGTAATTTTCCCATTTGCGGCATCGGCTATTGACTTCAGCATGGTGAGGTGTTCCGCGTCGATGTTTGATTTTAGATCTGCGGCCAACAAGATATTTTTAGGCTTTCTAAAAACATAGTTGGAAGGTATCGCCAGAACCGGAACAAGGGACTCTTGAATGACTCCAGCTGCTACGCTTCCCATGACCACTTCCTTTAGCCCAGAAGCACCCGTAGTTCCCATAACTATGAGGTTTATACCTTTTGTGCGCGCAACTCTAAGAATGGAATTCACCGAACTGCCATATTCAGAAATGGAAGTTATTTCTGGGGTGTCCTCGCCCAGTATGTTTTTAATGTGAATGCACTCTTCCGCCAAACCTTCAAGAGAGCCTTCCTCCATCACATCTCGTAATGAGATCATGGAAGCTCCAGTGCTATGGGGTTCCTCAAAAGTGTTCAATAAGATGTACTGGTTATCTTTTCCAAATAGTTTAACGGCATACACAAAGGCATTTCGTGCAGTATCTGAAAAATCGGTCGGTATTAAAATTGTGCTCATTGTTTATGATCCTATACGTGAAAATGGGCCTAAATCACCTTTATACTCCTTAATCTTGACAGAGAGTACGGGGATTTCAGCATGATTTACAACACTTTCTGTTTGACTTCCATAGAAGAATCGGCTTATACCGGTTCTTCCGTGTGTTTCCATTGCGATGGCATCGGCATTTACAACCCCCGTTGCATAACCAATTCCTGCATGAACAGTGCTTTCATTAATTACGTGCACTGTGCAATTATCAATTCGCCATTCCGCTCTAAAATCTGCGACCAACTTGTTTGTCTGCTCGGTCGATTCAAAGTGGTCCGGCGTGATGACTTTGACTAAATGTACATGTGCATCGAAAAGCTTGATAAAGTTAAAAAGCTTCGCGAAATTTTCCTTCGCTTCTCCGTAAAAATTAGAGGCAAAAATGATATTCTTTAAGTCGAAGTCCTGATGCCTATTCTTAACGGTAAGTACCGGACACTCGGCGATCCGAACCACCTTTTCTGTATTTGAACCGATAAACAACTCGTGGGCGCCTGAATCTCCATGCGAACCCATCACAATTAGATCAATATCATGTTCTGCGGCCTGCTTGGCAATGGTGCTATAAACTCCATCGTATTGGATTACCTCAACAGCGTTTACACCTTTCATAAATGGCCTGGCAAATAGCTCCTTGTATCGCTTTTTCACCAGCTTCATCCAAAAAATGCCTTCCGCTGCATCGGAAAATGACTGAAAGGAATCATTCCGATCGTAAACAGGAATATCCATTATGTGCAACATATATAACCGGGCGCCTGTGCGCTTCGCTAAATTGGCTGCGACTTCTGCGGCGTGCTCAGCACATTCGCTAAAGTCTGTTGGTACTAAGATTTTCTTCATTTGGCTTGAATTAGGCAGCAAATATGAATCAGCAATGACTCAGATAGCCTGATCTGACTCATTTATTTACTTGACTCATCTCAACCCCAGCGCCTCCAACCCCCGATATGAGGCGGATTTTTTGCTTGGATTCTTCTAGAGCCTCAAGCTCGTCGGTATCGATGGAGAGCACAATTGGCAGCAAGTTTCCACCTTTCGTTACCTTAATTGGAACGCTATAAAAGACGCCATCCTCTTCATGATAAATGCTCAATGGCATTGGATTGCTTTCCTGTGTCAGAATGCTTTGAAATACATGAATTACCGCATTTGCAGCGGCGTAAAAGGCGGCATGTTGTGTTTCTTTTATCCTGTGCGCGGCACGTCTCGTTTCGTAAATGCAATCCCTGATTAGATGTTCTTCCAGATATTTAGATACAGGAATGCCCTTGATGAATGTGTTGCTAATCAAGGGAACCATGGTTTCGCCGTGCTCTCCAATGACAAGAGTGTCGATTTCTGAAGGTGGAATCCCACTTACAAGGCTCAATTGATGCGTCAATCGAAGTGTTTCCACTATTGTTCCAATACCGAGAATGTTTTCCGGGTTCAATTTGGATGCCTGCAGAATCTCAAGAGAAATTACATCCACAGGATTTGATACAACAATTAAAATGGGGTCGGCCTTTGCCTTAAAGTTGTGGAAAACATCTTGAACTATTTTTCGATTTTCATCCAAGGCGAAGGATCGATTGGCTCCAATAGGGATGGCCCTCCCAGCGCAAAAAATGATAAAGTCAGCAGATTCAAATGCCTCTTGGCTGTTCCAAATTATTTCGTGCCGTTTGGCCAGCATGCACGCATGCCCAAGGTCTCTAAGGCTGCCCGAAATATTAGGGTCTGGATCTAGAATGTTGATGTTGAAACTTCTATGATGATCTTGAAGCATCACGTTTAGCACACATTTACCGACGTTCCCGAATCCAACGAGGGTTACATTAATGTGTGAGATATCAATCATGAAAGCCGGGTTGATTTGATGCCTATCAAAACAATCATAATCCAATCCCAATTCCTATGATCTAGATCAGTGCGTAGGTTGCTACCCGTCAGATATTGCTTCCCTCAGCTAAACGCTTTAGGCGCACGGGATCCTTCACTTGGATGGATCGACCATCATTTGAAATGATGTCTTCTGATTTGAAATCGCTCAGTGTGCGAATCAATGACTCGGTCGCGATGCCTGTATATCCAGCCAATTCTTCACGAGAAATCGTAACCCCGATATCGTTCTGATCGTTGCCATACTTTTCGAATATATGATTCAAAACAAAAGCTACACGCTCTCTAACATTACCATAGGCCAACTTCAAAAGACGGTCTTCTTGGTCTAAAATATTGCGGGATAGGATCTTAATAAAGTTGTTTGACACCTCTCTGTTGGTATGGATCAACTTTTTAAACTGATCCACTGGAATCGATACGATCTCACAATCCTCGATGGTGCTCGCCTCTTCTTGGAATGTGGTGTTCTCTAGGAGCGCTAAGTATCCCAAAAACTCTCCCGTGCTGCTTATAGAGGTTATAAACTCCTTACCATAATCGCTCACCCGACTCAACTTCACTTTTCCAGATTTGATGTAGTAGAGGGCGTGTGGATATTCCCCTTCTCGATACAACGTTTCTTTCTTCTTATAAAATCGTGTGTTGCGCTCAGAAATAAGGTCTTCCAAGCTAATAGACTCGGCCGCATCATTCAGGAACGACTTAACAGAATCCGCATCATTTACGGCAACAATTTTTCCCATTTGTTCCGACTTTTTCAGTCGCATTTCAATGGTATCCATCAGCTCTGTGTCCTCAAATGGCTTGGTCAAATAGTCGTCAGCACCCAGATTCATCCCCTTTCGGAAATCAGCTTTTTCGGCTTTGGCAGTAAGGAAAATGAACGGAACCCCAGAGGTTTTTGGGTTTTTATTCAGAATATGAAGTACGCCGTAACCATCCAATTCAGGCATCATGATGTCACAAAGAATCAGATCAAAATTGGCATTCAACGCGGCTTCCACGCCCTTTTTTCCATTTTCTGCTGTGTGGACTTCGTAGCCCGCAAGCTCCAATATTTCGGCCGTGTTTTCGCGAACGTTATCGTTGTCTTCAATTATTAAAAGCTTCTTCATAGATTGTTAGCTTGGAATTTCTACGCTAAAGGTAGTGCCTTCATTTGGCATGCTCTCAAAGGAAATGGTGCCATTTAGCATTTGCACATACCTGTGAACAATGTTGAGACCTAGCCCAGTTCCTTCAATATTAAGGGCGTTTTGGGCTCGAAAAAATCGACCAAACATGTTTTCCTGATCGTTTAGAGGAATGCCTATACCCTCATCTCTTATTTCGATTTTTAAGCCTTCGTCTTCTCGTTCAATGTTTACCCAAACACGCTGATGCTGTTTTGAATATTTTATGGCATTGCTCAGCAGATTACTGAGAATTATTCTGAGCATATTTTGATCGGTGCTAAAGGTGCGCTTGCCACTGTAGCTGAAATGGATGATTTGCCCAGTCTGTGCAATTTCTTGATGCTGTTCAACGATTTCGCCCAACAATTCCTGAATATTAAGATTTGACTTATGCAAAGCAACCTTACCCGCTTCCACTTTTTCGATGGATAGAAAATCATTGAGCAGACTAGTTAGGTGACGTACGGAGCTTTTAATTCGATCATAATGCTTAGGTTTTTTATCCTTCGCATCCATTTCATCGTACTTCTCGAGCAAGCTTAGTGAGCTTAATACAGTGCTCAAAGGCGTTCTAAATTCATGAGAAGCCATGCTCACAAATCTCGATTTCAACTCGTTAAGTTGTTTTTCTTTTTCGAGCGCCATCACCACCTTTTGTTCCGCTTTCTTCCGGTCAGTAATGTTCTGTTCCACCATCAAAATTCGGTTTATTTTACCCGTTTGATCGGATAAACCTACTGTGTTCAACAGATAATGCTGATCCTCATGCATAAGCTCAAATGAAGTGTTTTCTCCTTCAAAAACACCCTTCAGACGGCTCTGAATTTCTTCTCTAATTCGCACTGGAATCTGAGTGAGGTAGTTTTTACCCACAAGGCGCTCGCTGGTGATTCCATTCTTGTATAAATCCTGGCCTTCCACAAAAACATAGTTGAAGTCCGTGTCGAAAACGTTTATGGTGCCATTGGGAAAATTTCGGGCAATCATTCTATAGAGCAATTGCGATTCTTCCAACTCGCGGGTTCGCTCTTCTACACGCTTTTCTAAGTTCTTGTTTAATAGTAAGACCTGAGCTTCTTGTTCCTTTCTCGCGGTTACATCCATGATCAAGGCCATGACCATCATTGTGTCTCCTTGCCGGTAATAATTCAGGCTGATTTCAATAGGAACGGATGCGCCGTCTTTCCGCACACCGATCAAGTCGTAACCGTGCCCCATGGGGCGTTTATGTGGAGATTTTGTGTACCCTTCTCTATGCGAAACGTGCTGTTCTCTAAGGTGCTTTGGCAGCAACGAATCGACGTTCATTTTCAACAATTCGTCCACGGAGTATCCAAACATTTCAGCGACTCGACCATTGGCAAGATGAACATCACCTTTAGCGTCGGCAACGATTAACCCCTCGGTTGCTGTTTCAAACAACAGCTCATACAGCTGATCTTTTGAAGATTCGCTAAGCATGCGTTACTTCAACTCATGCATTGCCTCCTTAAAACGCTTGATAATTTCCTCTTCTGCGTGCGTCACAGGTGGAAATGCATGGGCAATATCTTGAATCAAATAGATGAAGTGCTCTTTGGTTTGTTCGTCCAGGTGGTTGCTCCCGAGTTTGATGTATTTCATTCCATCCTCAAACCCTTCGTTGAAGCCCGGCTTGCTATTCTTCAAAACAGAAAAAATGATCTCGGTTACATCAAAATCGCGTGAATACTTTTCGGACCACTCATGGACCAAATCGTGCAATTCTTTTTGTTCCGTTACCTGAATCTCCCCATCTGCCTTTGCGGCGGCAAATGCTACTATTCCTAATCCGTAGTAAAGGTGTTCTTTGGCGTCCATATTGGCGAATTTAAAAGTCTTTGGTTTTCAATGGTGCAATATAACCCTTCGTGTTCTAAACGGTCATACTGAAAATCTGCGTCTCGGGATTGCTGGACAGTAATCTCTCATCGAAGGCCATGCAAATATTTCGCACAAACGGGCGTCCTTTTCTTGTCACAGATAGCTTTCCATCTTCCCACTTAAGCAGGCCATCCTTTTTCAGCTCTTCCAGTTGCCCCGAAGCTTTGATGACTTGATTGACCTCAAATTCATCCATGTCTCCTGAAAAATGACACATAATGTCCAAGATAAGTGTTCGAATTTTTAAGTCTTCGTCGCTTTGTTTGTGACCTCTGAATATCGGGAACTGCCCCGCATTCACTCGGCTTAAATATTCTTCTACCACCTTAACATTCTGTGCAAAGCCCGTCCAGGTATCGCCAATCGCCGAGACTCCCAATCCAACCATCAGCTTGCTTGGTTGCGTTGTGTATCCCATAAAGTTTCGATGCATGTTCTTGCCTTGATAGGCAATTGTTAACTCATCTTCTGGTAGGGCAAAATGATCCATCCCTATTTCAACATAGCCAGCACGCATCAACATTTTTTTTCCCAATCGATACATTTCATGCTTCGACTCAGGGCTTGGCAAGTCCTTTTCCGTGAAAGAGCGCTGCCCTGGCTTGACCCAAGGCACGTGCGCATAACTGTAGTATGCGATGCGATCGGGTCGAAGCAGGTTTATCATATCGATGGTGTTCTCGATGCTGCTAGTCGTTTGATGCGGCAGGCCATAAACCAAATCGTAGTTTGTGGATGTATAACCCAATTCTCGAGCCCAGTCGGTCACCCGTTTTACTTGAGAAAATGACTGAATTCTATTGATTGTTTTCTGTACTAATGGATCAAAGTCTTGGATACCAAAGCTTATGCGCGTAAACCCAAGGTTTGCCAATACTCTTAAGTGCTCATACGAAGTAGTTCGTGGGTTCGCCTCAAAACCCAGAGAAGCACTTTCATGGATGTTTGAGGTAGACGATATTCCGTCGATGAGTCGCTTTAAATTTTCGGGGCTAAAGAAGGTTGGCGTACCTCCTCCAAGGTGAATCTCCTTCACGTTGGGCTTTGAGCCAAACACTTCCGTATACAGGCTCCATTCCTTTAATACCGCATCGATATACGGTGTTTCAACCGCGTGGTTGATTGTAATGCGTGTATTGCACCCGCAAAACGTGCATAGACTTTCGCAGTAAGGAAGGTGAATGTAGATGCTGGTTCCTTCGTCTGAATCGTAGGTCTCAAACGACGACTTTAGTAGCTCTTTCCAATCGGATTCGGTTGGTGGGTTATCCCAAAATGGAACCGTAGGGTAACTGGTATATCTCGGTCCGGGAACGTTGTACTTATCTACTAAATTCATATTAGCAGCAAAACTCATCAAAGTCCGTGGGCCACACCCGAATGCCGCTCAACCAAAGACCTGATACTGATCATGTAAACCGCACCTCTTACCCATGATGAGCTGGTAAATTCTTGTCTCAACTCCTAATCGCACTGCTCAATAGAGCCGCTCTCGGAGACAGCAGGACTGAGGTATGGCACACCTAAATTGCTCCCTCTGAGTATAAGCACTACACCCATAACCAAAACCGTAATGGGAACAAGTCGACGAATTTTACTGCGCCACTGGCTGCTGAGCGATTTCGCAAACGCTGTAATTGAAATAAGCGCTGGCAGTGTTCCAAGCCCAAAAAACAGCATGAAAAGGGCGCCATCCCATGGTGTAAACGTAGCTGAGGCGCCAGCGACAGCGATGTAAACCATAGCACATGGCAGAATTCCATTTCCGATGCCTAACAAAAATCGAAGAGTCGTTTTATTGACAGGTAAGCTATGTGACCATCCCGTAAACTTTATGGCGAACCGGCCAAGTCGTGTTTCAAATTGATGGATATATCGAGTCAATGAAAGCAGTAACACACCGGCAATCATGATGATGCCTATCGCGATGCTGAATGTCTGCTGCGCACCCATCAAGCTAATGGCTGTGCCCAATGCGCCCGCCACGGATCCAAAAAGCATATAGGTCAAGAGCCGACCAGCATGGTGCGCAATTTCCTGTGTCCACTTGGTTTCTCCCTGATTTACTGTCAACAGAATTGGACCACACATTCCGGCGCAATGCGCACTTCCGATAAAACCAAGCGATATGGCGACCCAGAGATAAGTCAAATCACAATGTTTCTTTTGATGAAGTAGTTATCAGCTTTTCCCTTCCACGATAATTGCACTTCGTATCTACCGGCGTGGAGCATTTGTGCTGGAATAGTTAAGCTGCCCGTTTCATCCAAGGTCAATGGAATTCGAAGGTCAAACTCAGCATTGCTGGGTCGAAAAAAGTAGACTTCTCCTTCAGTGAAATCTTCCAATACGATTGATTGGAACTGAATCTGAACTCCGCCCGAAGTCTGCGTCAAGCCTACCTCAGAGTTAAATTTCTCTGCGTTTTTCTCCTCTTCTATTCGATCCTGAAAGACAACTTCTTGGGCGTAGTAATCATCGGCTACGAGGTCTTTGTCGTGTGCGAAGCTGCTAAACACAAAGTATAGAATGTAGACTACAAATAGTACGTATCCGATGGTAATTCCGTGTCCCCAATTAAATTTCATAATCTGTTATGTTGCGGGTCCCATAAAGTTGGTTGAGACCACTTCAATTCTTTTATCCCCTTCGTAAACCCCCACGTTTAACTTAGTCTTCAAGCCATCCAATTCTTCTTTGTCAAAGATGATGAACATAGCTCCTTCAAATACCCCTTGTGGCGCTACCATATCCAAATCACCGATCATCTTTATTTCTCCTTCCATCTCCTCAATTTCAAAATGAACGCGGAAAGAATCATTTGTCTTATTGATGACCTTGTAGTTGTACAAGTTACTATATCGACCATCGACTTGCTTCTGAAACATCACGCCAGGTGTTCTCAGAATGGAGGTTTCGACAGCTGAACGACTCATTAGAAGCGCAGTTAAAGCTATGATAAGTATGGATAGAACGGCCGTATATCCTTTGACGCGAGTGGTGAATGAAAACGGTACTCGATTGGCAATACTCTCTTCTGTCTTGTAGCCGATCAGTCCTTTTTTCAAATCAACAGCCTCCATCATATGATCGCATGCATCCATACATGCGGTGCAGTTCACACATTCCAGCTGTGTTCCATTTCTGATGTCAATTCCTGTTGGACAAACATCTACACAATGGCCACAATCAATACAATCGCCTTTTCCAAGTTCTTCACGATCTTCCTTTTTTCGAAATTTGGCTCGGCCAGCGCTTCGTTCACCTCTTATATAATCATACGCGACAATGAGTGAATTCCGATCAAGCAAGACTCCCTGAAGCCTACCGTAAGGACAAACCGTGGTGCAGATTTGCTCTCGCATCCATGCGAATACACCGTAAAAAATAGCGGAGAAAACCAACATTGAAATAAATCCTACAAAGTGCGCATCCATGGGCTCAGTAATGATTGCGATTAACTCTTCGCTGCCAATAATGTAGGCTAGAAAGACGTTTCCAATTAGAAAACTGATGGCAAGGAATATTAGATGCTTCAGCGTTTTTTTCCAGATTTTTTCAAAATTCCAGTCTTGCTTCGCCAGCTTTTTTTGTTGCTTAAAATCGCCCTCAATAGCATACTCAACCTTGCGGAATACCATTTCCATGAAAATGGTCTGTGGGCACATCCAACCACAAAAAAGCCTACCAAAAACCACTGTAAATAGGATAACGAATACGATGCCCGTAATCATCGCGAAGACGAAAAGGTGGAAATCCTGTGGCCAAAAAACTTGGCCTAATAAGATGAACTTACGTTCCAAGATATTAAAGAGAACAAGCGGTTCGCCGCCGATGCGCACGAATGGCGCAGAAAACAACAGGGCCAACAAACCAACGCTCACAAGCTGGCGATAGTTGGTGAATTTCCCTTTCGGTTTCTTCGGGTAAACCCATACGCGTTTACCTTCTGAATCGACAGTAGAAAGATTGTCTCTAAACGACTCTTTGTTTGGCTCTGTGGTCATTTTTAGTTTAAAATTACAAGGGAAGAAGGCATTGAATTGTGACTCTGGTCACCTTCAAAAAAACTATTCCATAACGTCTTCTTCAACCACTTCGTCATCCGTCGATTCGGCATCTACAGTGGCATCCTCAGCTGGCGATTCTGCAGGGACTGCCACCTCTTCGTACAAATCACCTTGAGGCTCTTTGCCGTTTTCTGGGTTCGTACCCTTCAGGGAGATAATGAAACTAGACACTTGCTGAATCTTGGTCGGGTTCAACTGTGCTTCCCAGCTCACCATTCCTTTTGATGGAACACCGTACTTAATCGTTTTGTAGACATCGGTTACTGAACCACCGTGAATCCAATAATCATCTGCGAGGTTTGGTCCAACGCCTCCCGGCATACTTGCACCGTTTTCGCCATGACAAGGCCCGCAATACAATTTGAAGATTTTTTGCCCCGCAGCTATATCATCTGCTTCTGTGAGCAGTTCAACATTGCTTTCATCCACAACGCTTTCTACCGTTGCGACGAATGCTGCCTTTGCTTCCTCCGCCTCTTTCATTTCCAGCTTATACTGATCGATCTGGTTTCCTTGCTCAACCTTCCCAAGAATGACCCAATCGGATAATCCAGGTATTGGAGAGACTTGAAAGTGGAATAGGTAAACTACGGCGAAGAAGATACAGGCGTAGAACATATAGAGCCACCAAGGCGGTAAGTTGTTATCAAGCTCTCGAATGCCATCATATTCATGATCCATTTCCACGGACTTTTCGTCCTCCAGTGGAGCAGCATCTGTCAACATCGTGTTGATCTTATCCAGGAACGTTTCAGGCACCTTGCCTTCCTCGTCCTTCATCATCATTTTCAATAAACCATTAAGCTTAGAAGTGAGATAGATGAATGTGACAAATAACATCAGGTTCACGAAAATGAGGGCCATAAAGCCGGTGTCTCCCATTGATACCATTTCATTAAACGGGGTTCCTTGAGCCATAGCTGTGCCACCGCTCAATAAGAAAATTCCAATTAATACGGCTGCTCCTTTGTCCCAGCGCATCTTCCAAACCTCGTGGTTAGAAGCAATGGCTTTGATCACTCCGGCGATTACTAAAATCACGGTGATTTGAAATAAGGCCACAAAAGCCAAGATCAAAAAGAGTGACTCGTCTGAAGCCCCAGTGCTATTAATAAGAACGCTACTGGCCATATTCATTTTAGGTAGTAGTAAGGCGGCGATAAAAATCAAGGCGATCCTTACCATTCTTGTTGGTCGTTTGAATGCGCTCATTGTTATTCGTTTTCAGTTAATGGTAGGTTTTCTAATTCTGTGATATATGTCTTCCGCATCATGGCTACATAGACAAAGAGTCCAATAAAAAATGCGAAGAATATGACAAAGGAGATAAGTGGGTAGATCTCTACTCCAGCAATCGTTTCCAAGTGGTGTTTTATGAATTTCAACATGATTCTTGCTTATTTAGTTGGTGCTTCGTTTTCGATATCTGTTCCTAGTCGCTGCAAATAGGCAATCAACGCAATGATCTCCTTATCTGCACTGGTCTCTGTTCCAGACGCGGCTAGGTCGTTGGTGATTTCCTGAGCTTGTGCCTGAAGATCCGCCAATGCTTGATTTTCATATCCAACTGGGTAAGGGACTCCAAGCGTACGCATCGCGGAAATTTTATCTCCTGTAAGACTTACGTCTAAGTCGTCTTCAATTAGCCATGGATATGGTGGCATGATTGATCCCGGTGACATTGTTGTCGGATCCAGCATGTGATTGAAGTGCCAGCTATTCGGCTTGCGCAACTTTTTACCGCCTTCTCGAGCCAAGTCAGGACCGGTTCGTTTTGAACCCCATTGGAACGGGTGATCATACACAAACTCACCTGCCTTAGAGTATTCTCCATAACGCTCTGTTTCGGCTCTAAATGGTCGGATCATCTGGCTGTGACAGTTGTAGCATCCTTCTCGGATATATAGATCACGTCCTTCAAGCTCGAGCGGAGTATATGGCCGCACACTGCTGATTGTAGGTATGTTTGACTTAACCAACATCGTTGGAACGATCTCTATCAATCCACCAATACTTACGGCTACAATGGCAAGCACCATTAGTATAAGAGGCTTACGCTCCAAGGCTCTGTGCCAGTACTCGCCCTTATGAGGTGTATATGTTGGCTCAAGTGCAGCAGCTTCCGCGTCTTCATTCTTAACAAATGACCCGTGCTTGGCTGTAAGGATTAGATTGTAACAGCCAACTAGAACTCCAACTATGTAAATGGCGCCTCCAAATGCTCTAAGTGCATACATCGGTGCAAGTTGAGTTACGGTTTCAAGGAAGTTAGGATACGCAAGGAAACCTTCAGCTGTGAATTCATCCCACATTAAGCTCTGTGTGAATCCTGCCCAGTACATTGGAATGGCGTAGAAGATAATTCCCAGTGTGCCAATCCAGAAGTGGAAGTTGGCCAACTTTTCGGAAAACAGCTTTGTGCCCCACATTTTTGGTACAATGAAATAGAGCATACCAAATGTTAAGAAGCCGTTCCATCCAAGACCTCCAATGTGCACGTGAGCAATGGTCCAATCTGTAAAGTGACTGATGGCATTCACGTTTTTCAAGGACATCATTGGTCCCTCGAACGTTGACATACCATAACAGGTAACCGCAACAACCATAAACTTGAGAACCGCGTCATCGCGCACTTTATCCCATGCTCCACGAAGCGTGAGAAGTCCATTCAGCATTCCGCCCCAACTTGGTGCGATAAGCATAATAGAAAAAGCCACTCCTAGGCTTTGTGCCCAATCAGGAAGTGCTGTATATAATAAGTGGTGAGGGCCAGCCCAGATATAAATGAAAATGAGGGCCCAAAAGTGAATGATGGAAAGTCGATATGAAAAGACCGGTCTGTTTGCTGCCTTTGGAATGAAGTAGTACATCAATCCGAGGTACGGTGTTGTGAGGAAGAAGGCTACCGCATTGTGCCCATACCACCATTGAACCAAGGCATCTTGCACTCCTGCATACACGCTATAAGACTTTAGAAAGCTTACTGGAAGCTCCATAGAGTTGAAAATATGCAGAATGGCAACGGTAACGAATGTGGCTATGTAGAACCAAATCGCCACATATATGTGTCGTTCTCGTCGTTTCACGATCGTCATAATCATGTTTAATCCAAACACCACCCAAAGCAATGTGATGGCAATGTCAATTGGCCACTCAAGCTCCGCGTACTCTTTACCCGTGGTGTAACCAAACGGTAGGGTGAGCACTGCGGATAGTATAATAATTTGCCAACCCCAGAAGTTAATGTTGCTGAGGGTGTCGTTCCACATTCGTGTTTTGAGGAGTCGCTGCAAGGAATAGTAGACTCCGGCAAAAATTCCGTTTCCTACAAAGGCAAAAATGACGGCGTTTGTGTGCAATGGTCGAATCCGGCCAAACGACAAAAAGTCAACGCCAAGACCAAGGCCTGGCCACACCAGTTCGCATGCAGCCCATAGGCCGACTAACATACCCACCACGCCAAAAATGGCGGTGGCAATTAAGAACTTACGGACGATGCCGTTGTCATAACTAAACTTTTCGAGTTCCATAGAATTAGGTTATTTGGAGTTGGAGTTTTTAGGTTTTGTGTCGTCAAACAGCATCCGCACGGAGGGGCTGTAATCGTCATCGTATTGATTTGACTTAATGGCCCAGATAAAGGCCGCGAGAAAACCCAACGCGATGATTAGGCTTACTACTATATGGATGATCATTACACTCATTTGGCTTGAATTTTACTTCGGGGCAAATGTCTTGTTGGGGGTGTGGGTAGAGAATGACCTGTGCGGGAGGTCTTCCTGATATTTGTCATGATTCAACTCAACAAAGAGAGATTGACATATCACTTCAAGGCGAGTGATTTGCTGAGAATGGAATTAACGCGTCAGTTCATTCTAAACGTTTCACTCTCGCGGGGCCAAGGCCGTAATGTTGCTAGAACAAAGTGACGTTGATAGAACTAATAACGGTTTTGTCAGTTTAATAACTGATATTTCAGTTGTATAACTGTTTTTTCCGTTACATTTGGCAAATGGAAATGCTTACACCAACAGAAGAACGCATTATGCGCGTGCTATGGCAGCTAGAACTGGCCTTTGTGAAAGAAGTAATTGCGAAACTTCCGGAACCTAAACCGCCGTACAACACCGTGTCGTCCGTCATACGATTATTAGAGAAAAAGGGCTTTGTAGACCATAATGCATTTGGAAAAACGCATCAGTATTTTCCCATTGTATCTAAGAAGGCATACTCAAAACGGACATTTAAGGACTTGCTTGGAAACTATTTTGAAGGATCGCATAAGTCTCTTGTGTCATTCATCGTGAACGAGGAAAAGCTCAACGAAACTCAAATTCTTGAGCTGGAGAAGCTCATCAAAAAGCAACGTAAACAAAAGCAAGCCAAAAAATGAACTTCCTTCATATATACCTTGAGTTCGCGATTGAGGCTTCGGCCTCCCTCGCCATATTCACCGCATTTTACATTGCCGTCCTCAAACGACTCACGCATTATCAGTGGAGTAGATTTTTTCTTCTTGGCGCGTTGGTCGTCAGCATCGCAATTGGATCGGTAACAATCGAAGTCATTGAACCATTAACCCCATACCAGCCAATCGCAAGCGGATCCCTAAGCGATTTCTACCCTGCTTTTGAGTCGCGCAGTGAGACCACTGCTGTTGCGTCCAATGTCTCATTAATCTCGTGGTTGGCTACAAATTGGAAATGGCTAGCTCCTGGATTCACGCTGGTTGTCGGTACTGGATTTTTCTTTCTGTTGCTAGCTCGCATCATCCTACTCACAAGAAAGCTTCGAAGCAGCGTACCACATCCTTCATTTGTCGGGGTTCACATCTCGTCCAACTTCAAATCGGCCTTCGCTTTTTTGGGAAAGGTTTATTTACCAGTATCAATGCTTGAACTAACCGAAGAGGAAGTTGCCAAAGTAGTTGAGCACGAGCGCCTGCACATTCGATATGGACACTCTATGGACCTACTCTTGCTGAATCTCCTAAAGCCCATTTTCTGGTATAATCCAGTTTTCTGGTTTATTCTAAACGAATTGCGCGCAATCCATGAGTATCAAGTAGACCGAGATGTTCAAAGGGCCGATGATCGATTTGCCTACCCTGAGCTATTACTTAAACTCAGCTCATCCCAACCTCAATCGACCCTTGAAATTCACTTTGCCCAGCGACTTATCAAGCGCAGAATTGGCCGGTTATTTCAGTCTCAAACACATGCCGCAAAAAAGGCGCTATTCATGTTGGCATTGCCAATTGTCCCAATCCTATTCTATGCCTTTTCAATTGAATCGGTTGTTCAAAGTGCGCCAACAGCATCGGTTGCACACGAAATAAGGCCATTGATTATTCCTCTTCCAATTGATGCCATCACCAGGGTATCTGCATTTGGGCTTCGAACGCATCCAATGAACAATTCGCGCACAATGCACACCGGCATTGACTTCGTTGCAGCCGAAAACACGCCCATTTTTGCAGCCGCAAATGGGGTCGTATTAAGCGTTGAAACAAGTAATAAAGGCTATGGAAACAAAGTCGAAATCGAACATGACAACGGCCTGTCGACAACGTATGCACACCTCAAGTCTTTTTCGGTGACGCCCGGTGAAACTGTGTCGAAAGGCCAACAAATTGCTCTTTGCGGAACAACGGGATTAAGCACGGGGCCGCATCTTCATTTCGAGGTAATATCCGACACGACCTTTGTAGATCCTGAAGGCTACCTGTCCATGGCCCCATTGGTGAAGCGCTTGAATGACTTAAATATTGAAACTGAAGAACTGGTCGTAATCATTGATGCCGGACACGGTGGTAAGGACGCTGGGTCGACTGAAGGAGTGATTGAAGAAAAAGCAATTACCATGTCTTATGCTAATGCCTTAAAGGAGGCGTTGGCGGATCACAATGTCAAAGTGATAACGACTAGATCCGGGGATGAGTCACTTGACTTAAAGGAGCGAACGGAGAAATCAAAAAATCACAAAGAGGCTTTGTTTATATCGATACATGTTAACCAAGCCAAAAGCGATGGTGCAAAGGGATTCGAAATATTCATTCCAGAATCGAACCACGCGGAGTTCCTTAAGAGTCAGAAATTTGCCCGATCTATCGAATATCAAATGCAAGACGGAGAGATGGCATCACGTGGAATCAAATCCGCAAACTATTGGATACTGACCCATACCGAATGTCCGGTTGTTTTGGTTGAACTCGGATTTATGTCCTCGGAAATTGATAGAGCTCTACTAACATCAGAAGAATACAAGGAAACATGGGCGCGCAAGATGGCCTCGAGCATCGACGTATACGCACGATAAGAATGAAATAAATGAAGGTCGGTCTCGTTAGGCTAGGCAAACCCCATTTATTATGCAACTCCAATCGACCATTGGACATCTATTTTTCATAGGCATTACACTAACTGCCTGTTCCACAAAAGACTGTGAACCCTCGGTAAATCAAGTTTTGGAAAATGGAACATGCGTATGTCGTGATGGTTTCAGTGGACCACAATGCTCTCTCGAGGATATTTGCATTACGAGCCCAGCTAACCCTTGCGAGCACGGAGTTTGTAATGATAATAAATGTGGTTGCGAACCATTTTGGTCTGGTGAATACTGTAATATTCCGAGTATAAAGATATACGAAGGGGTTTATAAGATCAGCGTAGCAGGTGATAATCAGAACCGTTTTTTCATAGAGGATGTTTATTTGGGAATGCACAATCTCAAATCTGGCGATCCAGTTTCTCAGCTTCAAGGAAATCCCAAGGGAATTGACATTAAACTTTCCCCTGATCGTCTGCCCTTCTATGAAAGTTATGGTCGAATTATTTTCGATGAGACCCCAATCCCGCAAATTCTAAACATAATGTATTGGTTCGACACTCATGAGAAACGAAGTATCAGCGCAGAGGAATTGGTCTTTTTCGAAAGGGGCAAAATGCAATTTAGCGGCCATGGCTCTATAATCAGCTATGGTAACTACCCATCCGGACACGGAGATGTACTCAGAATTGAAAATTTAACGATAACGTTAGAGCGTATTTCGGATTAAATAAATTCTGATAATTTGTTCTCGTTACTTTCGAAGCCCATTCCATTCCAATGCCCAAGATCACATTTACTCTTTCCCCTGGATCAGACTTCATTCCTTTAAACAAGCTATTAAAAATCTTAAACCTTGTCGGCTCAGGAGGTGAAGCACACATCATGATTGAAACGAAACAAGTGCAAGTAAACGGTGCCATCGAACTCCAAAAGCGCAAGAAAATGCGCGCTGGAGATACGGCCACCTTCAACGGAACAGAAATAGTGGTGGAGGCATGATTAGTACAAACCGAGCAGATATACAAGTTGGCGCAGAGGTCGACATCGTATTGAAAAAAGATCAGCGATCAGGCACACTGACATCAGGAGTGGTCAAAGACATCTTAACCAAATCGCCATCGCACCCACACGGCATTAAAGTGCGACTCGAAGACGGCCAAGTTGGGCGCGTCAAGCACATCAACGAATCGTAGAATTCCTACCTTTCTCGCATGTCGGATAAACCAAAATTTAAGCGCGCCTCGGAAGTCATAATTTCTGAGCTCATGCTCCCGAGTCACTCCAACTTTAGCGGTAAAATTCATGGCGGATATATTCTAAGCATGATGGATTCGGTGGCTTTTGCATGCGCATCTAAGTACTCTGGATTCTATTGCGTGACGGCCTCTGTAAATACCGTCGATTTTTTAGCGCCTATCGAGGTGGGCGAACTCGTTTCAATGAAAGCTATGGTGAACTATGTAGGAAAAAGCTCCATGGTTATTGGCATTCGAGTAGAATCCGAGAACATCCAATCTGGTGCAACCAAACACTGCAATTCGAGCTATTTCACCATGGTCGCCAAGGATGATGATGGTAATACCACAGATGTGCCAGGACTCATTCTCGAATCAAAGGAAGACGTTCGTCGCTTTTTGCGCAGCATAGAACGATTCAAGAAGAAAAAGGAACGCTCGTCGAAATATGGGGCAGATTTCAAATTAGAAGCACATATATCTGAACTGGAGGGAACGAATACTCGATTGCTACTGTCATGACGCGATTTGACACCAGTGAGCACATTGTTCTCGAAAACGATCGGGTAATTCTTAGGCCCCTCGAAGAGGCCGATATCATGCACCTCTTGCCCTTTGCAGAGAACGAGCCAGAGCTTTGGCACTATTCGCTTCAAGCAGCCGGAAGCCCAGAAAAAATGAAGCATTACCTCCAAACCGCGTTGGAGAAGAAAGCCTCGGGCGACTCATATCCGTTTATTGTCTTTGACAAACGCAATGGCAAGTATGGAGGGTGCACTCGATTCTATGATATCCAAGAAACACATGACACTGTTCAGGTCGGATATACTTGGTATGGCAAAGCCTTTCAAAGAACTGGTTTGAATGGAAACTGCAAATTCCTCATGCTCGAATATGCCTTTGACACACTGGGCATGCAGCGCGTAGAGTTTAGGGCAGATGCTTTAAATCAGCGAAGTATTTCGGCAATGATTGGTATCGGCTGCACCCAAGAGGGCATACTCAGACAAAACGTGAGCACCGACATCGGACAAAGACGCGATAGTATCGTGCTTAGCATTCTACAAGATGACTGGGTTGGCTCCATCAAGGCTCAGCTGTCGAAACGTCTTTGAATTCACTAACTTTCCATTTTAAACCACTATCATGAGAATCCTTAAGTCCATCTTCCTTTCTGCTTTCACATTACTATCTGTGCAATCGTATAGCCAATCTGAGGTTATTATGTATACCACCATGGGGCAAATTCACCTTGAAATGTCCGATAGTCTAACTCCAATTACCTCTGGTAATTTTTTAGCCTTGGCTGATTCGGGGTATTACGATGGCGTTATTTTTCATCGAGTGATAAACAACTTCATGATACAAGGTGGCGACCCTACAGGAACTGGTTCTGGCGGTCCTGGATATACAATTCCAGATGAGTTCGACTCAACCGGCACATTGAGCAATGTTCAAAAGACAATATCAATGGCCAATTCGGGGCCTAATACTGGCGGCAGTCAGTTCTTTATCAACCTCGTCAGCAATACCTACTTAGACTATGACAACTTTCCATTCACTTCGGCACATCCAGTTTTTGGAATGGTCGTGGACAGTTTTGAAAACGTACAGGCCATTGGAGCCGTTGCGGTTAATTCATCAAATCGGCCACTTGTTGATGTGGTAATGGATAGCGTTCGGGTCATTTCTTGGGACACCGTTCAAGTTGACACGACTGGCACAGACACAACCAACAACGACACAAATGCATTGGGCTTTTCTTCTCCGGTTTCGCAGACCTTAAAGACTTCCCTTTTCCCTAATCCGGTTGGCCTTTCGTCCGTTTTGGTGATTGAATCAACCAAGGAACAGTCTGTAACGCGAACGATATACGATCAGTCAGGTCGCAGGGTGCACTCAGACAACATTGTTGTAAAACGAGGCATGAATCGGTTCACCGATGTAGATGACTATATCTCTCGCCTTGAGTCTGGAATCTATTTTCTTGAGCTCACAGGTCCCACTGAATCAACACGCAAAAAATTCGTTGTTGCCGGACGTCTGTAACGGGCTATGAATTTAAACCAGGTTACTGTCCCGTCACTGGATGTTCCAAACGCCATTGACTTTTACTCAGCATTGGGACTTAAGTTGATTGTACATACCCACGATGCCTACGCTCGATTTGAATGCTCGACCGGCGACGCCACCTTCTCTATTCACCAAGTGGAAACACTTCCGATAGGAACGGGAACGATTGTCTACTTCGAGGTTGATGACATCGACGCTACATACCAAGAACTACGCGACACCGGAATAATCTTTACGCTCAAACCAACCTTGCAACCTTGGCTCTGGAAAGAAGCACACCTGGTCGACCCTGATGGGAACAAGATTTTACTCTATCACGCGGGAGTAAATCGATTGTCTCCTCCTTGGCGCCTTAACCGCTAATAGATTGATTTCACCTACGTATCGCGCCGTTCAACGATTAGGTGCCAATTCGTTATGCGTGAACAACAAACCTCTCTATCATTGCCCTTATAAACTAAATCATAACTAACTATGTTAAAGGAATTCAAGACTTTCATCAGCAAGGGCAACGTCATGGAAATGGCTGTTGGTCTTATCATGGCTACCTATTTTGGAGCTATAATCAAATCACTTGTTGCCGACATCATTATGCCTCCTATTGGGATGCTTATGGGTGGCGTTGACTTTGCAGATCTGCAAATGGTACTTCAAGAAGGTATCGCTGAATCCTCTGAAGGGGCAGGTGATGCAGTTGCACAAGTAGCAATTAGCTACGGAGTATTCATCAATACCATCATCACTTTCGTGATTGTTGCCTTCGCCATATTTATGGTCGTAAAGGGATAAAATGAAGGCGAACATGGAGAAGAAGAAGGCAGAAGAAGCTCCAGCAGCTCCACCAGCACCAACCAAGGAAGAAGTATTACTTGGTGAGATACGAGACTTGCTTAAGAAGTAATTCGAAACAATTAATTGTAAAAGAGCCCCTTCATTGGGGCTTTTTTTTGCTCTATACTCAACTTCACTCTCCCAAATCAGGAGCAGTAATTGTGGTGATAAACGTTACAAAAGCAACCACAGTAATGGAACTTAGGGGCATCAGGATTGCCGCCACTATTGGGGTTAGGTCTCCTTGCACAGCGAAGAAAAGACCGATGACATTGTAAATCAGAGATATAATGATGCTTGCTCTAACGACCTGAATGCTTCGTTTTGCATATCGTAGAATTCGGCCAAAGTTTTGGAGCTGACTTGCTTGTAGGATGACGTCACAAGCAGGTGAAAAACTATAAACATTATCCGCGACCGCGATCCCTGTAGAGGCCACTTTCAACGCTCCGGCATCATTTAATCCATCTCCAAACATAATGGTGCGCTTACCGCCGTTTTCGAGGGCTTGTATAAATTCAAGCTTTGATTGTGGAGATTGATTAAAGTGCAACTGCGCCTTATTTCCAAACAGTTTACGCATTCGGGCTTCATCCCGATTATTGTCACCGCTCAGCAAATACAACTCCGAGTTTTCGATCGACCCTACCATCTCTTTTACTCCTTTCCGCAGTCCTTTTTCTATCACATACGTGCCGTTGTATTCGCCATTGATGCAAACATGGACTTGCGATCCTTGCTGTTCAAGATCATTCGTGCCGCAGAATTCCGCAGAGCCAAGTTTCACATTGAGCAAGCCAACAGTCGCTTCTATGCCTAGCCCTGGTTTCTCCTTAAGCCCTTCAACCTTGATCATTTCAGTTTTTAACCAATTGGCAATGGAAACGCTCAAAGGATGTGTTGATGCCGACGCAATGGAAAAGACGATTTGCTCCTCTTTTGTGTTCAACTCAGGTCCGAAATAGCGAAGCTTTGAAGCATTGTTATCTGTGAGGGTTCCTGTTTTATCAAATACAAATGCCTCTGTTTTCGCCATTGTCTCCAGCGTTTCAGCATTCCTTATAAAAAACCCGCGCCTACCAAGCAGACGAGACACGTTCCCACTTGCAAAAGGCATTGCCAATGCCAGTGCACATGGACAAGCGATGATTAAAACGGCTGTAAAGCTGTTCATCGCTTGTGAAGGATCAATTAACAACCAGCCTATTAGGGTAAGCAGGGCAATTGAAATAATGCCGACACTGAACCACTGACTTGTTCTATTTATCAGGTCTGAATCCGTACTGGCCTTTTGTTCGGTGCTCCCACCTTGATTCCACAACTGCGTCAGATAACTTTGCGACACCTCTTTCACCACATCAACTTCAATGATGCCGCCTAGCTGCCTGCCCCCAGCGAATAATCGTTCACCAACCCCCTTACGAATGCTGTCAGACTCACCGCTCACGAAGCTATAATCAACGATAGCCTCTCCGCTTGAAAGCATACAATCAGCGGGGATAATCTGGTTATTAAGAATTCTTAATCGGTCGCCAGTTTTTATCTTCTCAATGAGCACGACACTTTCTTCACCTGCCTCTACTTTGGCAACGGCCATAGGGAAATATGATTTGAAATCACGATCAAATGCAATGGCCGAGTAAGTTCTACTTTGAAACCACTTACCAACCAACAGAAAGAAGATTAGGCCAGCGAATGAATCAAAATACCCAGTGCCTGTCCCGCTTATGATTTCATAGGCACTTCGCCCAAACAGCGTAATTATCCCAAGCGATATTGGAACATCAATTGTCAAGTACCTCAACTTTAAACTCTTCCATGCGCTAACCAAATAATCACGATCGCAGTATACCAACACCGGAATGGCCAGCATCAGGTTTATCCAGCCAAACAATTCGGAAAACCCTCTTAGACTTTCCTCATTAATGCTCAAATACTCAGGAAAGCTAAAAAGCATAATGTTGCCGAAAACAAATCCAGCAAGCCCCAATTTCACCAGCAGCTCTTTGTCGTTCTTCTGTTGTGCCGTATTCCCCTTTTTGCGTTGCAAATCTGGCGGATAACCGAGGTCTTCAAGTAGTTCGACAAGCTGTTTTAGAGATAGTTGTTCGGCATCGAAATGAACTGTCAGCTCTTTCCTTAAATAATTAATTTCAGAGCGATAAACCCCATCGTGCAATCGGTTCAACTTTTCAAGCAGCCAAATACATGCGGCACAATGGACGGATGGCAAATAAAACGTAACTCTATTACGATTTCCCTCGGCAAAGTCGAGAATCTCGGCACGAACCTCTTCAATATCCAACGCCGTATGATCCGTTTCTCGCGGCTTTTGGGTTCGTCCGGGGTTCTTTTCAATGGAATAGTAACTCCCTAAACCCGTGTCCTCTAAAAGAGTGTAAACGGTTCTACAGCCTACACAACAGAAGTCATGATCGTGGTGATGAATCACCTCATCTTGGCAATCCTCACCGCAATGAAAGCAGGTCGTAATTTGTTTGGATTCACTCATAAAAAAAGCGAAACACAAAGGTGTTCCACTTTAGTAATTTGTATAATGATGTCTGTCACCTTATGCCTTGAATCAGATCAGTGTTGAATCGTAATCTTCTTCAATTGTGAGCCTGAGTTTGTGGTGATGCGAAGCATATAAAGACCGCTGTTCAGATCTGTCGTATTCAACTCCACCTTAGTTCCATCCAACGGTTGATTCGATACAACATTGCCAAGCAAGTCCATAATTTGAAGCGATTGTAGCGTTATGTTGCTTTCGATCACAACCTCATTATTGGCTGGATTTGGAAAAACATGCACGCGTGTGGTTTCTAAATCGTTTATCCCATTTGTCTCAATTAAGAACAAGCGACTCGTATCACATCCGTTCTCATCCGTAACAACTACAGTATATTCCCCTTCCTCAAGTCCACTAACATCTTGCGAAGAAGCCGTATACCCATTCGGTCCTGACCAATCATATGTGTAAGTACCTGAGCCTCCGCTCGCAGTTATGTCAATGGCGCCATCGTTTCCTGATATCACACCCTGAATAGATCCTGTTATCGAAAGCGGCATTGGGTCGGTAAGAATCACCTCAATTTCGTAGCTATCAGTGTCGTTGTCGTTTACCGTTACCATATATGTTCCAGCACACAATCCAGAGGCAGATGCCGTAGTTTGATTATTTGCTGATGCAGGCCATGCGTATGTATAGGGTGGATCCGCTCCAAGTCCCTCTACGGTGGCAGCGCCATTACAATCTCCCATACAAGCCGGGTTAATTTTTGTCGCAACATATCCCAAAAGATTGTCGATTTGAAACTCAGCAGTAACAATGTCTCCGCCTTCATCATCAGCGTAAACTGTTAACACAGGCCATTTCTCACCATTCGCGAACCATCGATAAATATGCGACGTAGAGTCGATATCCTGGATGAAGTTCATTGGACCTCCGAACACTGGAAGGTTGGCCCAGACCGAGTCAATAGTTTGCTCTAAATAGTACTGGCGAATAGTCGAACTATAATCGCCTCCTGATGTTTCAAGTGGGCCGTATGCATCCACCTCTGATGTTACTAGGTAACGTCTCTTGATGCGCGCTTGTGAACAATAGGTGCCGGCATTGATGTCATCGCAATCAACAATAGTGTCAATTTCTGCCTGATCAACAAAGTCCTCTCCGAATGTTGATGAGAACTCGATTTGTGTTACATCGTTGGCAATATTTAATGCCAAGGCTAATGGAACTCCAGTTAATCCGGAAACATCCCCTGACAGACCATCAAGAGAGAATTCGGTTGAGTTTTTCTTAAAGAAGAGCGTATCTGATTGTCGTTCAATCGCGATATCAGCGTTTGGAAAAGATGAGCCGCTAGCGGTGTTGCTAGGGTCTTTAAAAACCAATGTATTGTAGTCGTCAACTTGAAAAGTGAAATCCCATGTTTGGCTTCCAGTTCCGCCCACATTCATTGTGCTTGAGGGCGACTCATTTCCAACAATCATACTATCGCCTGCCTGACCTATGTCGGCCGAAGTGATAGTTATTTGCGACCATGATACTGAAGCCGTCGTTATTAGTGCTACCGCGAGTAAAATTTGCTTCATAGTTTGATAATTAATACGAATGTATTTTATAAAGGACGAAGAAGTATGGCCTATGGTTTATTCTAAATAACAATCAATCGTGAACATTAAGCTGAATGTGTCTGAACACTCGGCAAAACGTACCTTTGCTTCCATGGAAACAGTGCGTCAACAGAAAGTCTCTCGGCTTCTTCAAAAAGAGATTGGAATATTATTTCAACAAAGTCTTAGTCATCTGACGAGTGGCAACATTATCTCCGTTACGGTCGTACGGATTGCCTCAGACCTAGGGTTCGCAAAAATTTACATTAGTGTTTTCCCCGAAAAGAACCCGGTTCAATACGTAGAAGCGCTGAATGAACAAATAGGCGAAATAACCCGAGCGCTTTACCCTAAGATCCGAAACCAATTTCGCAAAATGCCGGAAATTCGATTCTATCATGACGACTCTCTGGACTATGCCGATCGCATCAACAAAATTCTACCCGATTAAGACGTGAACGTCTCGATGGCAATCGCGCGGAGATATTTATTCTCCAAGGGCAATCGAAATGTGATCAACATTATCTCGGGCATTGCCGTCAGTGGTGTTGCCATAGGCAGTCTTGCTATGATCATCGTTCTCAGTGCGTTTAACGGCCTCGAATCACTTGTTTCCACCCTGTACACATCTGTTGACCCTGATCTTCGCGTCGAACCAACAAAAGGGAAAGTATTTGGACTTGATTCCGCCAATTATGCATCGCTGGCCACCTGGCCAGAAATTCACGCATCGGCACCGGTCCTGGAAGAAACGGTCTTCTTACAATACGAGAGTCAACAAAACATTGTAACCCTCCGTGGAATTCCTGAGAGCTACTTGAGTAACCTGCACTTGGATAAACATCTTGTGGAGGGAGAGCTGGCTTTGACCTACCGAGACCAGAGTGCGGCGCTGGTCGGGTTTGGAATAGCCGACAATTTGAGCCTTTTCGTACGAGATGGCATCGAGACAATCCGCGTATTCGCGGCAAAACGGGACGGGATGAAATCCATGAATCCCGAAAATAAATTTAAGTCCACACGGATTTTACCTGTTGGGATAGTCGCCCTTAACCCAGAATTTGATTACACATATTTCTACACAACACTTGATTTTGCTGAGGAATTGCTAGACTATGATGGGCAGGCAAGCTATGTCGACATAACACTCGCAGAAGGAGCGAATCTTAACGATGCAAAGAAAAAACTGCAGGCACACTTTGGCGATGGTTTTAGTGTGAAAACTCGAATTGAGTTGAACGATTTGATCTATAAGACCAATGCCACCGAAAAATGGGTGACGTTTTTCATCCTCAGCTTCATTCTTGTTGTAGCAACGTTCAATCTTGTCGGAAGCTTATCTATGCTCATTATTGAAAAGCGCAAAGACATCTCTCTTCTCCGTTCGATTGGCTTTTCAATTGAACATGTACGTCGACTATTCCTGTTTGAAGGAATTATGATTACCACTTTGGGCACCACAATTGGCCTCGGTTTAGGAGTGACAATAATTTTGCTGCAACAGTATGTGGGATTCTTTCCGTTGCAGGGCGGAATTGTAGAGTTCTACCCTGTTGAGCTCGAAATTCCTGATGTACTTGCCGTTATTGGAGTGACGTTTGGAATAGGCCTATTGGCTAGCTTTTTACCCGTAACAGCTCTTTTGCGGGCCAAACGACTTCAGGTTGTTTCAGTTTCTTGATACAATTTTATCTGATCAAGAATATCTACCAGCTCGTCTATGCTATCGTTTGTCACCAGTTTCATTCTGGTTTCCTTGAAATGTGGGATTCCCTTGAAGTAGTTTGCATAGTGCCTTCTCATTTCCATGATTCCTACACGCTCACCCTTCCAGTCAACGGATCTTAACAAGTGTTCTTTGGCGGCTTGTTTTCGCTCTTGAATTGTCGGTTGCGGAAGGTGTTCCCCTGTTTTTAAGAAGTGCTTTATTTGATTAAATATCCATGGATTTCCAATCGCGGCTCTACCAATCATCAATCCATCTGTGCCAAATCGATCACGCATTTCCATTGCCTTCTCTGGAGAGTCAACATCTCCATTTCCAAAAACAGGAATATGCATTCGCGGGTTATTCTTCACCTCGCTGATTAATGTCCAATCCGCCTCTCCCTTATACATCTGAACACGCGTGCGCCCGTGAATAGAAATTGCCTTAACTCCGACATCCTGCAGCCGCTCGGCCACATCCACGATGTATTTTGTGCTTTCATCCCATCCAAGTCGTGTCTTTACCGTGACAGGCAGAGACGTGCTTTCAACGATGGCCTTCGTAAGCCGAATCATTTTTGGAATATCGCGGAGAATGCCAGCCCCAGCTTCTTTGCTTACTACCTTTTTTACGGGACAACCATAGTTTATGTCCAATAAATCCGGATTGCTTCTCTCCACAATCTCGGCTGACAATCGCATGGAGCTCTCTTCTCCTCCAAATATTTGGATTCCGATCGGACGTTCTTCTTCGTATATGTCCAGCTTTTGCACGCTCTTCTGCGCGTCTCTGATCAAACCTTCCGAACTGATGAACTCTGTATACATGAGGTCGGCCCCATGCTTTTTACAAAGAATTCGAAACGGCGGATCACTTACGTCCTCCATTGGAGCTAGCAATAAGGGAAATTCTCCAAGCTCTATGTTATCAATCTTGACCATTTTTGCGGAGTGCAAAACTACTATCAATTCCCGATGAGATGAGAGAAGACTTTAGACGGGCGCATCCTGTCATTCAACTTATCATCTTAATCCTTCTTGGGTTTGGTGCCATGTTCGTTTTGGCCGTTATCGCCTTCATTCCATTTTACTTAAATGGGTTTGACCTTGAAACCTTGTCCTCGGCCAAGAACCTCGGCCCAGAAAACACAGTAGAAATTTTGATGTTTAAGGTCATGCAAATGGCACAGGCCATTGGGTTGTTTATTGCACCGTACGTTGCCTATCGTTATTTAGTACACGATGACACTTACTCGCCTTTTCGACTTAAACACGTAGGAAGTGTTGCGGCACTTGTGTTTGCGGCAGCCATGTTTTCAGCTTTTCCGTTGATTAACTTTCTGGCCGGGTGGAACGCTTCCTTAGCTTTCCCAATTGACTCCGTAAATGAGTGGATCCAACATACCGAAAAAGATGCAGAAGGCCTTATCCGTCTGTTCTTAGAAACAGATTCTATTCTTGGGCTTTGCTTTAATCTTTTCATCATTGCCCTAATTCCTGCAGTGGGAGAGGAGATGTTGTTTAGAGGCACATTTCAACCGTTCATGCTTAAGACATTTAAGCGCAATTATCATCTCGCAATTTGGGTGACCGCCTTTTGGTTTTCCTTTCTTCACCTTCAATTTTTAGGGTTTTTTCCAAGACTCCTACTCGGGGCGGTACTAGGCTATGCCGCACATTGGTCAGGATCACTGGTGTTGCCTATGATCGGACACTTCATGAACAATGCGCTTGCGGTACTTGTCGCATACTTTATTGGCTTGGATGCTCTGGACAGCGATGTTGAAACTCTTGGCGCAGATCAAGGTCAGTGGAGTCTCGCAATCATGAGCACCATCTTATTATCAATGGGAATGTGGTTAATCTATCGACGATCCAGTTTCAATAAAGCGGCAAACACACCGATTGAAACATAAAAAAAGCCCTCCATTTCTGGAAGGCTTCGCTCTAAAATTATTGGGCTCTTAGAATTCGTTTTTGTTCATTTTCTCACGTGTAGAATAACTGATCTTCAGCGCGGAGACCTTTCGTAATTCTTGCTTAACGTCTGTGACAATACCCATCTTGGTGTCTTCGTCAACCTTGAGTGAAACGGTTATCGCTCCGTGTACAGCCTCAGATCGCTCTGCTCGTTTTTGAATCACATAATCCTGAATATCATCAACGCTCGCAAAATCATCATCAAGCTGAATCTTCGGCACTGTGCCATATAGTGCGGTATTGGTTGGCTCACCGATATAGATATAGTCTACCAATGCCCGATCTTTCAATTTCTCAATCTCCGTAGCCTGCGGTTGACTCAGTTTGATTTTCAAATCAACCTCACGCATCACCGTTGTTACCATAAAGAAAAACAAGAGCATGAATACGATATCTGGCAGAGATGCCGTGGATACCGCAGGTGTATTCTTCTTTCCGTCTTTTTTAAACTTTGACATTTTAGCTTCCAGATTCGTTTGGTTCCGCTTCCGATATACGCTGCGGATATACTTTTCTAATCGCCTTAACCTTTGGCTTATTCACTTCAGAAATCGCTGGATCGTCGCTCTTGGCCATTTCTTCCAAAAGAGAATACTTCATTCCAAATTTTTCGAGGGCCAACTCATCACGCAGTTCATTGTAAGCTGCTTCCAGTTCATTTTGAACCTGGATGTATAGATTGTACGAAGTTCCATTGTCGTTTTGTAGCGAGATTACCTGCTTAGACACCATCATTGTGCCTAACAGATCTATGTCTACTTCTTTAAACTCAGGAAGATCATCCTTTCTCTGCGGATTCGCGATAAACTCTCGAGCCGCTTCTCGCAACTCACTAATCTGCATTAATTCACCTTCTACCAACAACTGATCATTCGCATTTGCCAATACCACAAACACATTTCTGTCCTTAATTGGTGGCGGTGGCTCTTGGTTTTCGAGTAGTGGCGGAGGTAGTTTTCTAGACAAACCCCAGCTACTATCCATTGTGGTAGTGACTAAAAAGAAGACCAACAAAAGGAAAGCGATGTCAGCCATCGACCCTGCATTGATCTCTTGTAATTCTCTTTTGCCTCTAGCCATTCTAATTATTATTTAAGCATTCTCGAGACACTCGCATAGATTATCGAGAGTACTGCAAGAATTAAAAGAATATAAAATGTGATTAATCCTGCTCCAACCATTTGCGATGTGGAAGCCGTGATATCGCCATACGATTCTAACACCTCGTCAGAAGAGATAAGGTAGCTAACGAAGAAGACAACAATCATTGCCCCAATTCCTATGCCAGTACCCATCATTTTTTTCGGATCTGAAACCGCAGTCATTACCGTTCCAGCAAGCGCTGCGATAATTGAAATCCCTAAAAGAATGTATGACATCCCAATGAAAGATCCTTCGATGCCGCAGTTCATGCACGAACCATCCTCGGCAACTTCAATGCCCATAGTCAAGACCATCAGAATCAATCCGATGCCCATGAATGCGAACATTCCTATTTGATTTACTTTTTGAAACATGCTGTGCTTATTTAGTCATGTTGTGCTTGATCATAATATCAATAAGTGAAATAGAAGCGTCTTCCATTTCATTTACGATGCTATCAACCTTCGCTACGATGTAGTTATAGAATACTTGAAGTACCATGGCAACTAAAAGACCTGATACTGTCGTGATCAAGGCAACACCAATACCGCTCGCAACAATTCCAGGGGAGATGTTGTTGGCCGCTGCAATTGCGTCAAATGCGCCGATCATACCGATAACTGTTCCAAAGAAACCAAGCATCGGTGCAAGAGCGATAAACAAAGAAATCCAAGACAATCCTTTTTCCAAAAGCCCCATCTGAACGCTTCCGTAGGATACAACTGACTTTTCAACCATTTCAATTCCGTGATCCGCTCGATCCAACCCCTGATAGAAGATACTAGCAACTGGGCCTCGAGTGTTTCGACAAACTTCCTTTGCCGCCTCAACTCCACCGCTTTGTAATGCGCTATTTACTTCATCAAGCAACTTAGACGTATTTGTCGAGGCCATATTGAGGTAAAGGATTCGCTCAATGCTAAGTGCAAGTCCGAGAATCAAACAAATAAGAACGATGGACATAAAAAATGGACCGCCATCAATAAACTTCTTTTTTATTGCCTGGTGAAGGCTTTGCTCTTCAGCAACATCCTCATCTCCATCTGTGCTCGCTTCCATTGCGGCGGCCTCCTTCGCTTTTGCAGCGGCATCAGCTTCTGCTTTTTCAGCGGCGGCAGCCTCTTCAGCCATTTTTACCGAATCCGATACGGTTTCAGTTGGCTCCCCGTCAGCCGGAGTGGCATCTGTTTGAGCATAAGTAACTCCAAAGCCCATGCAGATTATTGCTAAGGTCATTGTTAAGGATAAAAGTGTACGTCTCATAGTCACGATTTTGTAATTGCTTTTTTGCTTTTTGATAATTCGATTTCAAATTCGATTGCCAAACATATGAATGTGCAATGAATTCGCAGATTAAGCGAACATGAAATTTTGAATTTGAGATTGTTTTTTCGTCATTTTCAGCTATTCATGCCCAATTAAGTCCGCAAATCTAACAAACGCAAGGTTCAAACATTCATTTGATTTTAACCAGATCGTTTAGGGAATGGCAACATTTAGGTTGGAAGCGGCGATCCATCATATCTAAAAGGGCCTATTTTAATGTAATCGCTTCTTGTGTTTCAACATTGAGCGCTTATTCATCTCCCCTTTTAATAACCTGTTGGTCGCTCTTATATCCATAGCGTGGAACTCCTCCGATAGGGTTAGAAAAAAATGGAATTGCCTCATTATACTGGTTCGTAAAGAAAATGACCATGTCGTTTTCCGGTTGCGTGATTCCAGAAATTCTATAATCTATGGACGTGTTGTGTTCAGGTGGCATTATTTTTTGATCCGTAGTGGCCCAAGCATCGTTTCCGCTCCTGTTTTGTTTAAAATTTCGTTTGGTGACCGAGTTTAACCATACCCCTCCGTCGTCATCCATGTCGTAAATATTAAGTTGCACTTTAACCACATTCTCCTTAATGAATGGATAGAAATGTGCCGCGGCTCTCGGGTTACCGATTGGCCTGAAACACAATTCGTATGCGAATGCATTACTCCCAAAAACAGGCGCGTTTTCCATATTGCTTGTGCTCAGATAGTACCAATAGAGGTTGCCATCATCTCCGTCGAGCCCTTCTGCCAATACTTTGAAGACATAACCACCCAGATCGACATCCCATTCACCCTCTTTTGCCGCCAAAGTGGCAATGGTAACCCACTTCCCATCTGATTCTGGGTCTATCCCAAAAGTCTTCGACTCGATGAGGGTTCCGCTATCATAGCCATCCGTTCTGTTGACCGTTCTTCCAGCGGAATCACTGTATGCACCCTGCCCTCCAAGAATGGAGTATTTGAATCTTGTATCTACTACACCCATGGCCATGTCATTTTCTCCACCAACATCAGGATCGAACACCCGAAAGTAAACGGGGGCTGTCCATGCTTTTGGAACAACAATAAAATAGGTCTGAATATGATCGTCGTCACCCCAAGATGAGGGTGCGTCTTTTCCGAAAGTTGTAATCATCTTTACGTTTTCCAATTGCGAAGGGATGTCCTGACAATAAGCCTGTGTGGCAAGGAGAATGAGAGTTGCGAATACTAGTTGTTTAAGTCTCAAAAGTGTATTGTTTAAGATTCGAACAAAACTAAAGCGAAAACTGACCTTCATCTATATTAAAAGCGAGTTTATCTACAAAAAATATGTTTATATCAGATTGCTCAATAACTTAACCCTCCCTGACTTACTAAACCTATGGACCAATCGGTGTTAAATTGCATCGTCATTGATGACGATCGAACGGCAAGAGAAATGCTCAAACAATGCATTTCAATTACGGATACCTTGTGTTTAACCGCTGAATATGAAAGCGCGATTGCTGCCAAGCAAGCAGCTGATTTGGAAAATATCGATCTTGTTTTTTTGGACGTTGAAATGCCCATGATGACTGGAATTGATTTTATGCAAAACTTCAGGGACCTTCCTCCGATCATACTGGTGACCTCCAAAAAAGATTATGCATTCGAGGGTTTCGAAAACGATGCTGTAGATTTCATCGTGAAGCCGATCAAATACCCGCGGTTTTTGAAAGCGGTTGAAAAGGCAAAGCTGTTTAAGCGCAGAACTCAGGAGAGCCTGGCTAGTGAAGTCGCGGATGTGGAAAGACAGCACATTTTTGTGAAAAGCGACCAAGACATGAAGAAAGTATGGGTGGATGAGATTATTTACCTCGAAGCCTTCGGAGATTACGTCCGAATCTATTTAGAAAACGAACGGGTCACGGTTCTCACAACGCTGAAAGGAATTTTTGATCAGTTACCAATTGAGCGCTTTATGCAGGTTCACCGCTCATATGTGGTCCAAATTGAAAAAATTACTCGGGTTGAAGCTGGGAATACGGTTATCCTGAACGATCAAAGCGTACCTCTGAGTAGATCAAAAAAGAACGAACTTAAAGAGCGGATAATGCTTTATCAGTCTCGATAGTCTGAATTGATTCTTTCTTTTGAGGATCTTTTATGTCTGATTCAAATAAGAATACCACGCGCATGATCAACATCAGTTATGATAGGATCAATCAAATCTCCAATGGGAGTGCAGAGTTTCCTATTCGAATGATCGAGCTCTATTTGGAAGACTTTTCAACCTATCTGGAGCAGTTTATCGATGCATGGACCGGTCAGGATGCGAATGAAGTAAGGCGAATGGCGCATAAAATGAGATCCCCAGCGGGCACCATAGAAGTCTCTGAGATTAGTACCCTGCTTGAAAGAGCGGAAGGCATCGATACAATAGCCAGTACCGACACACTTTGCGACGATCTAGGTGCGGCATATCAACTCGTAGAACTGCAACTTGTGAAAAAATTGAATGATTTGAAGAAGAACAACGGATGAGAAGAGCCGGCTACCGTGCCATTTTGACCCTGGTTGTTTCTATCCAAATCCTTGGATCAGCAAAGAGCCAGGAGATAGACCGATCGATATTGAATACCGAGTCTGGGCTTCAAGATGATTTTGTTTACACCATGCGTTTCGACCACGCTGGGTTGCTCTGGGGTGGAACTTCTGCCGGACTGTTTAGCTATAACGGCCGCGAAATCTCTTCCTATTCGACTACCGATGGTTTAGCCGACAATTTCGTAACCAGCTTATCGCCCACCTATGACGAAAAGGGATTATGGATAGGTCATTACAGCGGAAAAATTTCGTTTTTTAATGGCCATTCTTTTCAATCAAACCGTTGGTCGCAACTCGATCAACCCATTCTCACCGTGCTCAGCGCAAAGTCTGAAACATGGGCTGTATCACGTACAGGAGAATTTATCCGGGTCTCTGACTCCACCTCCACACCTGTAGCGGTTGATGGCGCTCCAAATGATTACATACGATTTGCGTTCCTCGTAAGCGACGATCGAGCCATTATAGCCGGTCGAAATGGGTTGCACATGATTGACCTTTCAACCGCTGACGCATTAGCAGCGCATAGCTTATTCCAAGGAAACATAAATGCGCTATGCCAAATTGAAGACGAGGCAATAATGTTTCGTGCCGATAGCCAGCTTTACAGAATGGAGACAGGCGCGAACGACCCTAGAGCAATCCCTGTTGATGGCTTCCGGTTTACTCAAGGCAGCGCATGGCAAGCGATTCACTCTAATGCCAATGAGCTTTGGATTTCGGATGATGAGGTAGTGCTATCATTTAACTATGTGCCAAAAACAAATACGATCCAACTTATTGGGAAGCTTGACGGTGAAAGTGGGCTTCCGAGCGCCGCAATTGAAGTGATCGAGACAGATCGTGATGGCAACTTATGGCTTGCGGCACGTGGAGCCGGTGTTCTTCAATTCAAGCGGCCCTATGCGTACTCATTTTCCGAAACCAACCAACCTTTTCTAAACGACATCAACATATGCGCTCTGGACACGAAGGGTAATTTGCTTATTGGAACCAACTCTGGACTTTTCCGAGTGATCAATAAAAATTTAGGCCAACAATTAAAACTTGAATCAATAGAATCCTTACTAGAAGGGGTTTCAGTCACCGCCATTTGCGAACTTAATACCGGACAATATTGGTTCGGCACCAGCAAAGGCCAGCTCTATATGATGGATTCCTCGAAAATTGACCGTGTCAACATCGCTCAAATTCCAGATAAGATCAACCACGTATCTGTAGACAATGATGGAAACATCTGGGCCGCCTACTCGACCCTTGGCGCGGAGGTGTATAATCAAAAAGGGGAGTTAATCCGTACGTTAAATACATCAAACGGGTTGTCGCATAACTTCATTCGATCCATATTTCACGACAATACGGGTACCCATTGGTTTGCGCTATACGGATCCAAATTGACTGCTCTTAGCGGCGATAAATTTGAGTACTACGGAAAAAACAACGGTCTTAATTCTTTTGACTTTAGCGGTATCCAGCAAGACGACCTCGGCGCCATTTGGATCACCACAAATGACGCAGGCACATACAAACTTTCAAAAGGTCAGTTTAGTCAGGTCGATTTCGGCGATGAGAAGATTACCGCTCAATTACGGTCACTTTGGTTGAGCAATGGTCAAATTATTGTGTTGACTCGAGACGGCGTATACCATGCAGATCAATTAACTCCTAGCGCGGGCACATATCAATCATACAGCGCACTTAAAGATGCCAACATCAATGACGCAGGGGCCCGTTTAACCGAATCTGGAGACCTTTTCATCCCAACTTCAAATGGATTCTTCCTGGCTACCAACTACCGAAAAAACGAGCCTGTTGATCCTTCCGTTCATGTTAAGTCTATTCTAATCGGCGAGTTTAATAATCCCGAGAATGGTGCCGTCTTCGAGAGTTCAACGAAGCGATACGCCTTTTCGTTCGACGCCATTGACTATTCAAATTCGAGACCCGTATACTTCTGGTATAAGCTTAACGGATACGACACCAATTGGGTCGGCCCCACCTCAGAGGCAGTTGCCAACTACATGAATCTACCCCCTGGCGACTACAGTATGGAAGTAAAAGGAGGGCATAATCAATGGCGTGTAGGGGATGAATTGGCTGCGCTACGGTTTACAGTAAGCCCACCATTTTGGCAATCCTGGTGGTTCATTTTACTCATCTCTATGTCATTCGTGTTGATCAGCTACGGATTGGTCATTATTCGAACTAAGAGTCTGGAGGCCTCAAATAAAAGACTGGAATCAATCATAACCGAACGCACCGAACAGCTACGCAAACAGAACAAGGACATCCGGCAATTTGCATACACCATCAGTCATGACCTAAAGGCCCCAGCAAATAATATCATTGCCCTTTTATCAATGGTGCGCGCTCAAAAATTGATCAAAAAAGAAGGCAACGAAATTATTCAGATGCTCTCCGAAACTGGCGAGAATATGCGAGGAAGCTTAGAGCGGCTCATGAAACTCGTGAAAGAATATGAGACGGAATCTGCTCGGACTTCGGAAGTGTCAATCCCTGACTTGATTAAAGAAATTCAGACGAATGTTCACTCATTGATTCTTGAGTCTGGAGCGTCTTTTCGCTTCAGTCTGAATGAAAAAACAATTTCATATCATCGAGGTGATCTGACGAGCGTGTTGCATAATTTGATGACTAACGCTATGAAGTACAGGGATGAGGCAAGGCCCCTAGTGATTGAAATTTCCTGCGTTAAAGAAGGCGATTATATAAAGCTCAGTGTCAAAGACAATGGTCTCGGGATTAATCTTGCTAAAGATGGGGAGAAGTTGTTTGCCCCATTCAAACGCATACATACAAACGCAGAAGGCAGTGGGGTTGGTCTTTCTCTAATGAGAAGTATGATTCAAAAACACGGAGGAAGAGTGGAGGTTGAAAGCGCAAGCGGGGTCGGGTCCATTTTTCATGTTTACCTTAGACCCAAGACCTCTTAGGGGGATACAATTTTCGCCAATTCGGCTGCATCCAAGGGCTTATCAAGAAAATGCTTAATTCCTAATTCATTTGCTTCAAGCACTTGCTCCGCTAACAGGGGACTGTTTAGCAACATGACTACAATCCCAGGTGACGAAATCAAGTTCTTATCCATGCACTTCGCTAAACATTCAAAACCGTTGATCCCGGGGAGGTTCAGGTCTAATAATATTAGATCGACTTTCCTTTCCTCGTTCTAGAATGTAATCAACTGTGATATGGCCGCTTCGCTCGATTCAAACTCATGAATATCCTCGGTTTGAAGCAATTCTTGCGCAACCCATCTATTGTAAAAATTTACTGATCGGTCATCGTCAATTAAGAAAATTGTCTCTGGTGGGTTAGCCATGATTCAACAAAGAAAGCATTGTGCGATAAATAGATCGATAAAAATGTGGAAAACATAAAACGCAACGTTACCTAGAGGAGCAGTATAAACTGTCCCCTAGGTTCCGTTACTTCCCCAATATGATAAGTCCTCTTATCCTATTTCGATTAAGATCAATCCGTAGATCGCTAACCGATGTCAGCCAACCCTTAAAGAAGGTTCCCCATGACTGACAGTGCAAATGATCATAGATTCTTCAGTTCCTGAAAGTGGTTCTCGGTGAAATGTCAATTGAATCGGATGAATGGAAGCTTTGTCGATGAATGGGGCCAATCGCACCAGTTATTCTCCAATTCAATAGCTAGGAAATGTGCATCTTTGGCAGATAAACCCGCTTATTATGAAGCTACTCACCACAACACTCGCGCTAATTCTGACCTCTACATTGATGTTTGCGCAGTCATTTGCTTATGACACCACTACGAACTTAACAATGGAAGGCGATGCTGGAGGGCTCTTCGAAGCCACAATCCATTTTTTACCGCAAGACTCATCGGATATCACTTTTGCATGGGCAACATTGGAAAACACCTTAAGTCCAAATTGGAGTTACTCGCTTTGTGATTACAATAACTGTTATGTAAACGTTCCGGATTCTGCTAAAATGTTTGGATTGTCGATGGATGACTATAACGATAACATTTTTGGGTTTTTCAAGCTTCTTGTAAGCACAGATGATTCTGCTGCCGTAGGCACCTTGCGACTTCTACTATATGACTCTGCGAATGTTACTATGGCAGACACCATTGTATTTACGCTTCAAACAAACGAAGTGATTGACACAACAGATGTAACAGGAATCACCGGATTAAATGATGTTGATTTTCAGGTCTACCCAAATCCAACTGCAGATTTTGTATCCATAATCGGTCATGATTTAGACGCAGTTGAAGTCGTCAATTTACTTGGGCAAACACAGGCTGTTCCTGTGAGTACAAAGTCAGGGGCCATACTAGTGAACCTTGAAAGCTTACCAGCTGGACCGTACTTTATACTGGCTCGAAGACAAGGCGTTGTTACGTCAGAAAAGGTTGTCAAGAAATAGTCTCGGATATCAATCCATGCTTCGAGCGACAATTGCTTTAATTGTCCTCTGCACCTCATTTCTTTCAAATGCCGAAACGGTCCATCACAAATTGCACCTTAATGCTGGTGTATACACTGCGGTTGACACCACCACGTTTCCAATGGCCAGCTTTAATTGGACCACGACATTCGAGGCTCAAAATGCCCGCATAACACTTGAATCTGGAGATAGCCTCTCCCTGACCATTGTCAATAACGACAGTATAAAACATGGGTTTAAGATAAAGGACAAAACCTCTGGGGAAGAGATTGCTCCGGGTGATTCGATTCATCTGACTGTGTTTTTCGATCAAGAAGACTACGCTACAATCTATTATGATCATTTGAATAACTCAAGTTTTCGGGCTGCGGGATTGGGCGGAATAATTCATGTTCCCAGCAACCCTGAGGGCCTATTTTACTGGAACATTAAAGACTTTCAAAAGAATTGGGCTTCCCAGTTAGTCTCAGGCGAAAGCGTGAACTGGATGACATATTATCCTGACTATTTCACGATTAATGGACGCAGCAACCCTCATATTAATCAAGATTCCATGGCTCGGGTAGTTGGATCCGTCGGGGAAACCATTACAATCGTGATAGCCAATACTGGTTCTTCGGTTCACTCAATTCACTTTCACGGATATCATGCTGAAATCACGTATTCCAGCCTAAACAGTGCGCATATTGGTAGATCAAAAGATACCTTTCCTATTAAGTCCATGGAAACACTTATTCTCGAAATGGTTCCTGACAAACCAGGCGAGTATCCTGTTCATGATCACAATCTGTCCGCCGTTTCTGCAGGAGGCATCTACCCCAACGGCATGTTCTTAACCATGTTAATCCAATGATGACAAGACTCATATACACGATTCTTGCACTTTCGATTGGCTTTGCTTCAATTGGCCAAACCATTCATCAACTAATAGGCAGAAACACGGGCTCGAAGTTGTTATTTGATGGCAATACAATTAGAACATTCGGGTTTGCTCAGGCGTTTGGGGAAAACCCGCCAATACCTGGGCCAACGTTGACTTTCACTGAAAACGATTCCATTAGCCTCGACTTTTGGAATATATCCCAAGGCGCACCGCATACGATTCATCTGCACGGGTTGGATGTGAATCAAGCCAACGATGGCGTTCCCCATCTATCTTTTGAAGTGCACCACAATGAGCATGGGTACTATAGATTTCGAGCACCACACCCTGGCACGTACTTATATCATTGCCATGTCGTTTCTAGCATCCACGTTCAGGCAGGCATGTATGGGTTAATCGTGGTCAAGCCGGCTGACACAAGCATGACCTGGACAGATGGATACGAATATCAAAGCGATGTTAACTTGATGTTCTCAGAAATGGACACCATTTGGCATCACGACTCAGTGCTCTTGCACGACTATGATACAAGCATGAGTCATCACATGATTCCAATTCCCATTTATACCCCACAGCACTTTCTAATCAATGGACTCAGCGAGCAACAATTAGTAGACAAAGTGGAGATTCATGGTCAAGCCAATTCATCCATTTATGTGCGCATGGCTAACATCGGTTATTTAGCAAATCGCATCACGTTTCCAGCGGCAGTTAATGCCAAGATTATTGATTCAGACGGTCGCCCATTGCCGACACCTGAAGTCTCGGATGTGCTTGAAATATATCCGGGCGAGCGGTACGGTGTGCTTTTAGATCCAGGGCAAGAATACATCGGTACAGCCTCGGTAGAGTTCATCAATTTAAACACAGGTCAAGTTGATAATCAGCAAGTATTGGATGTAAATATTGAGGGTTTCTACGGGGTAGAAGATCCAAATCGAAAGCCCCTTAGACTAGTACCAAATCCTGCAAATACTGAGGTTCAGATTTACGTCTCCCCCAAGCTGATTGGTGAACAATCCACCATTGAGTTGATGAATATTTCAGGGTCTATCGTAATCAGCCATAATAGGAGATTAGTCGAAGCAAATAGCGTCAATTTAGGCCAGCTTCCTGCTGGGGTTTATACGCTTCTTTTAAATACGGAATCCGGTGCCTTTTCTCAGCGCCTGATTATCCTATAGGCATCTTCTTAGTTGGCGGAATTTTGGGAAATTTCAAGTGTGGAGGTGGCGATTTTAACCCCTCCGTTTGTCTTTTCAATCTCTTCAAGGATGCGTGTAAAAATTACGTCCTTAGTTGATCGCCTTCGTTTAAAGTCAACAATGTATCGGAGTGTAAATAGAATCCAATTTTCATTAACCTCTAGGGTCACCATTGGGTCTACTTGCGCCTCTTCTACCCTATACTTGTTTGCTAAATTCTTCCATTCGACACGGGAGTGTTTCGCATAGTCACCACAAACTTCCGTTAGTACTTTATTAAAGATTACACGCGCCTCGCGATGATCCGACTCTGTTCGAATTGGAAATTGAATTTCGTCCCACAGAAATGGGTACTCTCCAGAGTAGTTATGCACTTTTTCCTTGAAGACAAAACTGTTCGACAGTGTTACAAGTCTCCCATTATACAAATCTCCTTGCACCCAATCTCCAATTTCCATAATGGTTGTGGTGAGTATTCCAATGTCGATTACATCGCCTTTCACATCTCCTACCTTAATTCGGTTTCCCACGCTCACCGTGCCTGCAATCATCATATTCAGCCAACCCGCCAAACTCACAATCACCTCTTGAAGGGCAAAGGCAATTCCCGCGCCTGCAACACCAAGCGCAACGCCAATATTTCCTAGCTTATCGCTATAAACAAAAAGGACCACGGAAATAAGAAGAAGGTATGCGAGAAGGTTAACTGCCTTTCTTGCTCTGTATTTGTTCGAATTATTCTTCACTGAATTACTCAGCGCCCGCCGAACGAAATAATTCAAGATCAATATGACGCTGAACCCAACGGCGATTAAAATAAAGCGCTCGGCATCCTGGCCGCTAAGCCATTCCATTAATTTGTTATTCGATTTATTCACCCTTATTGGAGTTTATTTTGATCCCTGGCGACACATAGTTGGGAGGCAAGTAATCAGCCGGCACAGCCATTGGCGAGCCATCTCTTTGGGCGCGATAATGTGGAGAAAGAATTTCAAGTCCGGCTTCATTAAATGCGTCTTGAATGTTGGCGTATAGTTCACTGTAAATTTTAGCTCCCTTTCCAGCCTCTGTTGTATAAGCGTTAATTTGATAGCTGACATAAAAGTCGTCCAGGCTAGTTTGCAAAACAAAAGGCGCAGGCTCTTTCATCACACTTTCTATTTTGCCTGCAGCACCACACAACAATTCATGCACCTGTTTCCATGGCACGTCATAACCTATCGTAACTGTAGTATGAAGGATCAACCCCAGCTCATCGGCGCTAGAACTATAGTTAATCGTGCTCCCAGAGAGAATAGATGCATTCGGAATAGAAACATCCTCATTTTTAATTGTCCGCACACGGGTCACGAGCATTGTTTTCTCAATGACATCTCCGGTCGTTTCACCAATTTTCACTCGATCACCAATTTTGAATGGCCGCATATAGGTTATGACCAATCCTGCGATTAGGTTGCTGATGGCAGAGGAAGAACCCAGCGAAATCAATAATCCCAAAAACACACTCACCCCTTGAAATACCGGGGAATCGCTTCCTGGCAAATAGGGGAAAATTACGATGAAGGAAAACGCATAAATAAGAACGCGAAGCAGGTTAAACGTTGGTTTCGCCCAATCGGGATAGAAGCCATGGAGGACCAGCTTGCCACGTTCGACTTCGGTGGTGAGGAACTTTAAGAACCGCACAGCATACCGCGCAACGGCCCCAATAACAATGATGGTAATAAGTGAAGGTATAAACGCAATCAATGATCTGATCATGTTAAATAGCGGATCGGTCACGTATCCAATTAGCTTTCGTGAAAACCCTTCGGTGGTAGGGAAAATGCTGAATACAGCAGGAAGAGACAAGTAAACGATAAGCAAGATCACGAGCCACTTCACTAGGTTTAGCACCCATGCAACCAGCTGAAGTTGGCGCTCTGGCGAGAGAAACTCATATTCTTTGAGTTTAATCCCTTTCATGTATTTATTGCTGGAGCGCGCTATCCGTTTTACAAGAGCGCTAAAGCCTTTGTTCAATAGCCGAACAAGGATGTATAAAATAAGTGCAACCAAGAAAATGAGGCCTATCCGAAAAGCTACCTTATATACACTCGTGTCTTCACGGTATCTAGCAATGGATTCGATGACTGAAACTCGATGCATTTCTGCGGTTTCAGCCAAGGGTAAATCCAACCAAAAGGCATCTTTGTCATTTACGCTGAAAATGATCAGCTCATCGTACATGAGATCGAAGCTATTGTCTCCGCTAAACATCTTAAATAGTACCGGATCATAGGATGAATCATCCCCGATTTTTTCCAGTTTTTCTGCTATTCTAAGGGCCCTTTCCGTAGGAGAAAATGGGCCAAGTTTGGAATAGATTAGGAATAACGTGTCCTGATAAAAAACAACAGGAACTCCAATGGTTGAAGCGCGCAAGGAATCGATGGCCGCCTTTGTTTTCTCATCTCGAGCGGTTTTTGCTGTATTGATAGAATCAAGTCGAAACTGAAGTCGTTCACGCTCCGACTTATCGGATAGTTGCAGGTCTTCAATCTGTCTCTGAAGAGCGACCTTTTCTCAGCTATCAGCTATTCCAGCCGAGTCGGCATCGGCCAATAACTTTTTACGTTGCTCCTGATTGGCAACTAATGTGGAATCTTGTTTGTCAACGTTGGTGGAGTCTTGACTGTATAAATTTAAACACAGTATGAAGAACCATAGGGTAGTAAATAACCTCATGTAGTTGGACGGAATATTACATCAAAGTTATACGGGTATGAGGAATACACAACGAAAATAATTATGCCCAGAATTTTCGGAGATTCTGGGCATAATATGGTAAAAACATGATGGGGTCGAAACGACTATGGGGTCGCCATAAACTGAATCACGAAATAGTAAAATGGGATCCCAATCATCACGTTGATAGGGAAGGTAATGCCTAAAGCCATTGGCAGATACAAACTCGGGTTCGCCCGGGGAACCGCTTGCTTCATCGCAGCAGGTACGGCAATGTATGAGGCACTCGCTCCCAATATCGCAAACAAGAGTTGGTTTCCTGGAGAGTCCGTGATCTGAAGACTTAACATGAGTGCAATCAGACCATTTACAAAAGGCATAAGACCGGAAAAAATGAATGCGAATATTCCCTTTCGAAAAACAACGCTTAGCTGCTTTCCACTTGTAATGCCCATGTCAAAAAGAAAGAGTGCTAAGAACCCTTTAAACAAATCCGTCGTGAATGGTTTTATTCCCGCCGCTTGAGATTCGCTGGCCAGCAAACCAATCATCAGGCTTCCTAAAAGCATTAGAACGCTTCCATTGGTAATGCTGTGATATATCGTGGCCCAATGTTGCTGGTTTTTCATCACCCTCTACTCTTTCGGAATCACCAAAGCGTTTCATCAGCAATACCCCAATTATAATCGCAGGCGCCTCCATTATGGCCATTACCGCAATCATATGCCCATCAAAAAACACTTCTTCCATCTCCAGGAATGAAATAGCGGTAACAAATGTGACCGCACTGACAGATCCATAAGAAGCGGCAATGGCGGCAGCGTTTGATATGCCCGTTCTTCTCTTAATCAGAAAGAAAGCCAATACGGGGATAGCAGAGGCCAAAAAACCTCCCAAGATTAAACTCCAAATGATTTCTGAGCTCAACGCGCTATGTGCCAACTCTTGTCCCCCTTTAAATCCGATGGATAATAAGAGGTATAGCGTGATAAACTTAGATGAACTCTCTGGAATTTTCAGGTCGCTCTTAAGCTGAACAGCTATTATCCCCAATAGAAAAAACATTAGGGCAGGATTCGTCAAATTATCGGTAAGCTCTAAGATATTCATCTTTAGTGAATTTCGATTACGGTCTTCTTAGTCAGTGTGATGCTCTTTCCCAATTTTTCCACCTTAAGGAGAAAATTGTGCAAAGCCATCCCTGAAAGCTGATCCACCACAACCGTTTTATCATCTACCCAGTCAATGTTACACCTTTCCATTTCTTGTTTTTCAATCAAAACGTTGTGAAACAAGGATTTAAGCTTTTCCGAATCGGCGGCCTTGGTTTCCATTCCTGTGTGCGTTGTGCAGCTCGGCTGCGGCATTTTCTTCTCTATTGATATTATCATATCCGTTGTGTTTTGATTCATCATTGACTGATTTTGTATCCTTGGCATAAAGTGATCGCCATTCGTTTTTACTTGAGATTTTTCTGAGGCTAATTCCATGGTTGTAAATTTTATGCGGCAAAGATTAGGTAGATAATTCATTCATTATTATCTATTATTTTTATGATATACATTCGCTTTTAGTTATGAATTACACCTTCCACCAATTAAAAGTTTTTGTCTGTATTGTTAAGAATCAAAGTGTGACAAAAGCCTCTGAAGAGCTTTACCTCACTCAGCCCGCCGTGAGTTCACAGTTGAAGAAATTGCAGGATCAATTCGACATCCCATTAACAGAGGTTGTTGGAAGAAAGCTGTTTATTACAGAATTTGGAAAAGAGATTGCCGAAGTGTGCAAACGTATTTTACTGGCCTCTGAAGAATTAAAAGAGACGGTTAACCAATACAAGGGTTTGATTTCTGGCCATTTAAAAATCGCGGTAGTATCTACGGGGAAATATGTGATGCCCTATTTCTTAAGTGGATTTACAAAACGTTTTCCCAGCGTTGATGTGGTTTTGGACGTTACAAACAAGCAATTGGTAGTAGCGGCGCTAGCCAAAAATGAAACCGATTTTGCGCTTGTTTCCGTTCTTCCAAACGACCTTCCGTTACAAACTGTAGCGCTAATGGAAAATTCTTTGCATCTGGTGGGAAGCGCAGAAAGTGTGAAGGCAATAAAGGGAAAGAAAATGACTCCATCTGATTTAAGCGAGGCTCCTTTGATATTCAGAGAACACGGGTCAGCTACGCGCAACGCTATGGAGCAATACCTTGACAACCATTCTGTTAAGGTAAATCAGAAGTATGAACTCGTCTCGAATGAAGCCGTGAAGCAAGCGGTCAATGCTGGCTTGGGCTTTAGCATTATGCCACTCATCGGGCTTCGAAACGTGCTCAATTCAGGCGAAGTGGGGCTAATTGAAATCCAGGGATTACCTGTTAAAACTCAATGGACCTTATGCTATTTAAAAGGGAAAAAGCTTTCACCCGCGGCATCTACGTTTATAAACTACTTAGAGTCTCACAAGGAGCAGTTAATTGAAACGCATTTTTCTTGGACGAAGATTCATTGATCCAGAATGGAAAAATTTGATTGTGAACGCAGGCGCTCCAGACTGTGACTATGGTGACAAACAAAATGAAGTATTACATCCCTGAGCAGCCCTTCATAGCACTTACTCAAATCTCCACCGCAACCTCATTCCTTCTATTCAACACCTCGTAGGGTGGATTGTATCCGAAAAAACTAAACTCTTCAGAATGAGAAATGCCATTTGAATCAAGTGTGGCCACGAGTCTTTTTCGATGCAATTCGATGCGATCATCATTGGCCCAGCCATCAAAACGAACGACTGCCATTTTGGTTTCACCTTCATGGATAAAACGAATGCTGCTGTTTTTTGGTTTTGGAAGCGTTTCCATGCTCAAATCGTTCGGTACCATAAACTTCATCGTAACCGAGTCCGTCATGTTCATCGCCACAGGGGAGGTCATTGCAATTTTCGCGTTTTGATCATTGCCACCAAAAATGTAGCCTGCTAGAATTCTAAATCCCTGAGACGACACCTCTTTGTAGGATGACGCTGGCAACGTCACATAGCTGAAGTTTGCTGGCTCATATGCCCGAATTTCTACCTCGTCGATGGTGTCTATTACCGTGTATGATCTTGATTCGATGTTATTTGATGAATTGCTTGAAAAAGCTTGTAAAACGAAAAAGGCAACTGCCAAAAAGGCGACTACTCCTGTGATAATAATGATTGTCTTCATGCCTAATGAACAGTTTGAGCCGCTACATTGTTCGCATTCATCAATTTGTAGTCAGATATTTTGGCTAACAATCAAACCGACATGACTCTACTCGGATCCGATCCTCTGTACCTAAATCTCGCATTCAAAATCATAATAATGGGCACCTCCTTCAATTCGAATATTCATGCTACCAATGACCTCTGCTAGCTCCCCCTCGCCTGATCCGGGCACAACTTCAAGTGTCAACGTTTGACCTGAAGCGTCGAACTTTCCATAGTGCTGCAGGGCGAAACTTCCCAATTTCCCCTCCACTTTGCCCTCAAACACCTCAACGGCTACATAGCCTCCGGCATTTTTTCCACTATTCAAAATGCTGATCATTTCACCCTTGCTATGTCCATCAATCGACCCTTCAAAGGTTTTGTCAATGTTCATTCTTCCGCCGTTAAGTGAAGTCGTATGCTCAAAAGAGATTTCTACCGGTTTCAGGTCTCCTTTAAATGTTCCGGTTACGTTAAATTTCGTATTTGGTTTTTTCGATTTACAGACTAGAATATCGGTACAATATCAAGAATCTATGATTGGATTCCTGGGGGCTCTATCGCCTACAACTTCATTGTAAACGCAATTCGATTTCGCGCGGTGTCAACTTCCAAAACCTTGACACTTAATTCTTGACTGAGCTTCACTATTTCGGTTGGGTCGCTCACGAACCTATCAGCCAATTGTGACACATGTACGAGGCCATCCTGTTTAACGCCCACATCCACAAATGCCCCAAACTTGGTGATATTGGTTACGATTCCGGGTAGAATCATTCCCAGCTTGAGGTCTTCCAACTTCCGCACATCTTTCGAAAACGAAAAGATTTTGGCTTTGCCTCTAGGATCTCGCCCTGGTTTTTGGAGTTCAAATACAATGTCATTCAGGGTCGGCAAGCCCACCTCGTTTGAGGCATATCGTTCCAACTCAAGGCTTGCGATCAGCTCTTGATTTCCCATTAATTCTTCGACCTCAGACTGGGTATCCTTGGCCATTCTTTTTACAATAGCGTAACTTTCTGGATGCACGGCGCTGTTGTCCAGTGGGTTTTTGGAATTGGTAATTCGTAAGAACCCAGCACATTGCTCGTAGGCTTTTGCTCCTAAACCAGGCACTTTCATTAAGTCTTTTCGAGAACCAAATGGTCCACTTTCATCGCGGTGTGTGACAATGGCCTTGCTCAATTTTGGTCCAATCCCGCTAACATACTGCAGCAAATGTTCACTACTTGTATTGAGGTTAACCCCTACGTTATTCACGGCGCTTTCGACCGTAGCATCCAACTTTTCCTTCAATTTCTTTTGATCTACATCATGCTGATACTGTCCCACGCCGATCGCCTTCGGGTCGATTTTTACCAATTCACTCAATGGATCCATCAATCTGCGACCTATCGAAACAGACCCACGGACCGTCACATCATAATCTGGAAATTCTGCTCGCGCTACGGCAGATGCCGAATATATCGATGCACCATTTTCGCTGACAACATAAGCCTCTGTTCCGGCAGGAAGCCTGATGTCTTGGACAAAGCGCTCCGTTTCCCTTCCCGCCGTTCCGTTTCCGATTGCAATCGCATCTATTTTGTAGGTCTGCACCAAGTTGCTGATTTTCGATGCCGCTTTACCTCCCTCGTTTTTAGGTGGGTGAGGGTAAATGGTTTCATTGTGTAACAGACCTCCGTGCTCATCCAAGCATACTACCTTACACCCTGTCCGAAAACCTGGATCAATAGCCAGTATCCGTTTCGACCCTAGCGGTGGCGCCAACAATAATTGCTTTAAATTCTCGGCAAAAACTTGAATGGCTTCGGTGTCAGCCTTGATCTTGGCTTCGTTTCTAAACTCCGTTTCTATGGAAGGCTCCAACAATCGTTTGTAGCTATCTGCAATGGCCAACTTTATCTGTTCAGAAGCAGGTCCTTCTTGGCGAATAAAGTATCGCTCGAGTCTTTCGATTCCTTCAGGCCTTGGTGGTATTAATGACAGGCGTATTACACCCTCATCTTCTGCCCGTTTCATGGCTAGAAAACGATGACCAGGACATTTTTTCAAGGGCTGATCAAAGTCGAAATAATCCCTGAACTTGGAGTCCGCGTCGTCTTTTCCCTTCACCACTTTGGACCGTATAATTGCCGAGTGCAAAAAGTGCTTTCGCACAATATCTCTTGCCGCCGTTCGCTCGCTGATCCATTCTGCCATTATATCTCTAGCTCCAGCCAGCGCCATCTCCACATCTGTTACCTCACCTTTCACAAATCGAATCGCTACACTCCTAACATCGCTAACTTCCTGCCTCATTAGCGTGCCGGCCAATGGTTCAAGACCTAGTTTCCTTGCGGTTTCCGCTTTTGTCTTGCGTTTTGGTTTGTAGGGTAAATAAAAATCCTCCAAGGCCGTCAAGGTATGGGCGACCAAAATTTTCTGCTTCAATTCGTCTGTCAAGACGTCTTGTTCCAATAAGGATCCGAGTATAAATTCACGTCTTTTTTCAAGTTCAGTGTGCTGTCTATAAGACTCTTTAATATCCCCAATTTGAACCTCGTCCAGCCCACCAGTCATTTCCTTTCGATAGCGAGAAATAAAAGGAATGGTTGCGCCTTCAATTAAGAGTTCGAGGGTGGCTTTCACGTTTGCCTCTTTTAAACCAAGGTTTCGAGAAATATTAGAAGATGCATTCATGTTGCGAAGATAATTTTGAGCAGAAAGCATAGACTTCAACCGATGAAGAAATTACGGATTGCTTTATTCTAATAAATCCTAAGCTTTGCACTATGAACGGATTGAAATACCTCGTACTCCTAGCGGCCATGATCAACGGTTTTGGCCTAATGGCACAAACCAAGGAAACCATCTCAATCAAAACCAACATTTACTGCGATCACTGCAAACAATGTGAGAGTTGTGGTCTCAGAATTTACAAGAACTTAATGGATGTGCAAGGCATTAGGAAAGTTAAAATCGATGATAGTACCGCGACTATTGAAGTAACATATAACGCCTCCAAAATAGAGCCTAAAGCCATCCGTGACGCGATCAACACGGCAGGTTTTGATGCAGATGATCAAATGGCCCCGGCAGAAGCTGTTGCTAGGCTAGATGGTTGTTGCAAGAAGGAGTAAAGGAGGCTTATATTTTAATTGTAGAGGCGTTGCTGATCAGCCCTTTACCAAACGAGTTCGGCTTGACATTCAGGTTGGATTAATGGCCTACCGGCTGATCCCAGTTGGGGGTCAGACAAAACCCCTAACCAGCTTCGCAGCGTGGGAGGTTTTAATCAAACCAATGATCGTTCTTTTTCAACTTACGCTGGATTTTCCTACCATCCCATTCGGCTTCGTCTTTGGATACTAACTCTATCGTTGCTCGTTCTGGTTTTGGGTGCTTCGAAACTTTAATGTAGCTGTTTTTACCCTCACGACCATGTACAGCTATACAGCTATTTGGTGGCTTTTTCAAACAGATTTCGTTTGAATCACGGGATGAAAGCATTGTTGGTGTATAGCTATTGGGTTCGATTCCTAGTTCAACTGAGTCATTAATTGAATATGATATCATGGATCGGCCCTCCCCTTTAGCGTTTCGATATACTACGACGTGAAATGGGTATTTCAACAATGTGTTCCCAAATAGCATATTAGAATCAACTAATCCGTAATCTATTGAATCGTTTAGATCAGAAATATAGTGATGCATATTATCCTCGTCCATAACTGAATTATTACTCAGACTAGTAAGTATAGACTGGTTGATACTCATAAGGTTCCTGAAGTTCTCTTCATTTAAAATCCACGATGCGCCTCTATCGCTGTCATAAACAAAGGTGTAGTAACCTATGTATCCCTTAGCGTTTTCTGAGCCACGGTTAGGAAAGTTAGGGTTAAACGTAGGGGCTCTGGTAGATACATTCGTAGAGATCCCACCTTTGAAAACTAGAAAATGACCTTCCACTAAGACCTTTGAAAAACCATCATCATATCCGAGTTTACCACAATTCAAATACAGTGACTTTCCATCAGATACAGCAAGCCACTCTTTTCGCACCACTTTTTTACCCACGTCAGACTCAACTTTAAAGTTGTTGGTGTATTTGTCAAATATCAATGCCGAGAATTCTTTCACTCTAAATGATGCTGAGGTAGGATTTTTTGTTTGAAGGGCGTTGGCATCCAAATACACCCCCTGAGGATATGTTGTCAGACCATAGGAGAGAGTAGAAACGAAGCAAAATGTAATAAAGTAAAGACTCTTCATTATTTCGCAAAATAAGGCCTTCCGAATTAATGCCCTACGGGCACTGATTCCGCCTCAGGCGGAGAGGTCCAGACAAAATCATCCCGTTCACTTTGTTCACTCGTATTTTTTGTTTCCAAACTTATCCGAACAAGTTCGAGGCATGGAATAATTCAAGATATTATCGGAAAAGGGACTATTCGCCTTCGGCTCATGATCCCGGTTGGGGGAGGTTCAAAACGAATCATCCCACGATCTTCGATCGTTTGGATTTTTTGTTTCCAAACTTATCCGAACAAGTTCGGAACGTTCGGAAACAAAAAATCCCGCAATTGCGGGATGATTCGTTCTGCGGAGAGAGAGGGATTCGAACCCTCGTTACGTTTCCGTAAACACGCTTTCCAAGCGTGTCAATCTCATTAACATATAGCACCAATACTGTTGTATTTAATGCCTTTCCCTTTGTTCAAAGCGATTCTAGGGTGCTGTAATTCCATGTTTATTTACTCTAATCTACTAAATTTGTATGCAAATAGTATGCAAATGATAAAAACATCGGTTTCAATTGTCTTAGATAAGAGACGGATTAAAGCAAACGGACTTTATCCCGCAAAGCTAAGAGTGTTTACCTCGACCCCAAGAAAACAAAAGCTATATCCGATCAACTTTGACTTCAGCGAAAAGGATTTCGCAAGTATTTGGGAAACATCAAAACCTCGAGCTGAGCACAAGGAGAATAGAAAGAAGTTACAGGCTATTGAAGTAAAAGCAAATAGGGATATCGATGGACTGAAACGATTTACGTTTGAAGCTTTTGAATCAGTATTTTATGGTGCTATGGAACCAACTCATAGTGACACCTTCAGTCTTTTTGATGTGGTGATTAAGGAAAAATTGGCATTAGGCTCAATCTCTACGGCTGAAAAGTATGATCTGGCAAAAAAATGCCTTCAAGCTTTCAGGAGACATAAGAACGAGGGTGCTGATCAATTGCATATCGAGGAAATATCAATAGAGTTTCTAAAAGAATACGATCACTATTGCGAAAAGGTTAAAAACCTTTCGGTTGCCACTAGAGGTATTTACTTGAGGAACTTAAGAACCATATACAATTTAGCAATTAAGAAAGGGTATGTCTCAAATCAGGGTTACCCATTTGGCAGGGACGGTTTCTCCATTTCAACGAGCAGCAAAGTGAATAAGGCTCTATCACAAGAAGAGCTTAAAACTCTTTGGCACACTAAGCCCTCTACCCCTCAGCAGGAGATGGCTAAAGACTTTTGGTTTTTTTCCTATTACTCTTACGGATTAAATACAAAAGACCTTTGTGAGCTAACGCATTCATCCGTGCGAAGCGATGAATTTGATTATGTAAGGGCTAAGACCAAAAAAACCAAGAAAGAGGTAACTCGCAAGAAAGTTGCGCTAAACGTACCACTTAAGCAAATTATTGAACGAAGGAAGGTGTCAGATTCAAATTATCTCTTTGGATTAATAAGTGATAACGACTCAGCCATAGAAAGACATAAAAAGATAAAGATGACCAACAGCTTCATAAACAAGCACTTCAGAAAGTTTGCTATTAGTGCAGGTATCAGGCCAGAGCTAGCATCAAAGCTTGGGACCTACCACGCAAGGCATTCATTTGCAACAATTGCGATTAAGAGCGGTAAATCAATGGCTCTAGTTTCCGAAATATTACACGATGGGAATTTAGCTATGACAGCGGCTTACTTAAAATCCTTTTCAAGCGAGGAATACCAAAATTTAAGTGATGATATGGTACTTTAATGCTAGTCATTGACAAAGCCTAGGTCCGTACTGGAAAACGCTAAATATCTACAAAACTAAAATAAAAAGCTGAAAACTTAAACTCGTTTATTCAAATTGCTTAGGGGGGTGCATAATTCTAAATCCACTTTCTAATTTAAGATGTCATTTCAGAACATGCTATAACCCTAAACCTCTCTGTTCGCGATATAATTTTATTTAGACACTTTTTAACTAAAAACAGATACCAACGTCAAGCATGTAAGATCTTTGACTCATTCATGGTTTGAAAATATTAGGCCGTTTCCATTTTTATTAACCATGATCTCAGCTTTCTTTCTGGGAGTTATAAAACCAGAGTCATCCACATCAAAAACAGATGAAAGCTCCAGCTTAGAGTGCGCAAAAGCCTCATTAAGAAGCGCCTTAAACGCGATTCGACTAGAGACAAAACCATGTTTTTTGAGATCTTTATTGTAGGCATCAATAAGTTCATTTGTAGTGTATTGTTTATAAGGATTAAAACAATGCATATCAAACTGCACGCTAGATGTCTGATTGAAGACACTTGGGTAGGACATGGGTATGATAAGCAGGTGTTTCTGTTGCGTAGAAATGGAAAAGTTTGAATTTCCCGCTGCCACATATATCTGTCCAACACTTCCTTTTTCCCTGATACTGAATATAGTGCAGGCTCTGAACATAGAACAGTCTATGATCGAGTTAATACCATTGTGAAGAAACCTTACAAGGATTGGCTTTGAATTATCAGGCATATAGCGCTGGCTGAAATCCAAAAGATTGATAGAAGGGTGAGTGCTAGTCAAAAAAGAACATTCTAAAGAAAATGGAGTATCTCCA